>Ga0315272_10000012_pt1 | contig 83622 bp, 67 predicted proteins | sample C3_middle_MG_FD_203918 | JGI IMG/M metagenome (GOLD analysis project Ga0315272, IMG submission 203918) | Sediment microbial communities from Yellowstone Lake, YNP, Wyoming, USA - C3_middle | ecosystem: Environmental > Aquatic > Freshwater > Lake > Sediment | place: USA: Wyoming | collected...
TTCCTGTTCTCATATTCTTCTTGTTGCTTTCTTCCTGTAACAGCAATGTTGTTTTTACCAAGTCAAAAGCTATTACCGGCGAGACCTGGAACATTATGGATGCAGCTGTCTTTAAAGTTCCGGTGACTGATACTCTAACCAGCAATAATGTCAGTTTCATCATAAGAACAGGTGCATCCTACCCATTCAGGAATATTTATCTTTTCGTATCCGCAACCTCTCCTGCAGGGAAAACAATCACTGATACGCTTCAGTACGATCTTGCTGATGAAAAGGGAAGCTGGTACGGTAAAGGATTTGGCGATCTTCATGAGCTGATACTCCCTTATAAGTCAAATGTCTTTTTCCCGGCCAAAGGTATTTATGAGTTTAAGATCCAGCACGGAATGCGCGTTGAGAATCTTAAAGGCGTTTATGATATCAGCCTGAAAATTGATAAAATAAAAAAATAAAAACTCGGAAAGTGGGAAAGAATAAACTAGCCAGATGGACTGAGTTTGGATCGTACGATAATGTCATCCAGCCTGAGATCGGAGAAGTAGCGGGAAAAGACCATCCTATAAAGGGAAAATGGAACCGGGAGCTTTTCAAAAACAACAACAGGATTGTACTGGAACTGGGATGCGGAAAAGGTGAATATACAGTTGGACTGGCTAATACTTTTCCTGAAAAGAATATCATTGGAATAGATATCAAAGGAGCACGGATGTGGAGGGGTGCCAAAACGGCAAATGAACAAAGCCTCACGAATGTTGCCTTTCTACGGACCAGGATTGAATTTATTAATTCATTCTTTGCAGAAGACGAAGTAGATGAGATCTGGATCACCTTTCCCGATCCGCATCCTGGAGGAAGAAACGCAAATAAAAGACTATCATCTCCCTGGTTTCTCAACTCCTACCGGCGAATACTTAAAGACAAGGGCCTGATCCATCTTAAAACAGATAACACCGAACTTTATGAGTTCACGTGTAAGGTTCTGGAAAACAATGATATTGTGCCAGTCTTTTCAACAAACAATCTTTATGCCGAAGAAACCGACAATATACTATTGATCAAAACCCATTATGAGAAGATCTTTCTTGCTGCCGGTATGAAAATAACCTATCTCTCGTTCCGGCTTGATAAAGATAAAGTTATCGAAAATGGCAAAGTTAAAGCAAAAAGCTGACAGCGATTTTTTCTCAAGAGTTCACGATGTAACCAGGCTCATCCCTTATGGAAGAATTACCTCTTATGGAGCCATTGCTCAATATCTGGGGTCAGGCAGATCAGCCCGAATGGTTGGATGGGCACTTAATGCAAGCCATACAAACCCTGAATTTATCCCGGCACACCGCGTAGTTAACCGTAACGGGGTCCTTACAGGAAAACATCATTTCGGAAATTCCTCCACAATGGCTCAGCTCCTTGAAAATGAGGGTATCATAATAGAAGACGACCAGATAATCAATTTTAGCGAGAGGTTCTGGGATCCAGCGGTAGAGATTAAGTAGCATGTATCGGCATTGCGACTGTTTCAAGAGTACTTTGTGTCCTTCGTGTGAACCTTAGTGTTCCTTTGTGGTTTAAAATAAAGCATTGAACCACAAAGGATCACAAAGGAAAAAGGAAAGTAACACAAAGGGAAAAAAAACAAATCCTACATTTGATACAGCTTCTTACAAGTTTATTTATAAGCTGGACCCCCCGTCTATTGAGGACATTTATTCTCCGTTTCTTTTTGTTTTTCGGCAAAAAAAGGGTAAAATTGCACTTTGTTTATATTTAAATTAAATAAAAATAAGAAACCGGATTAGCTTATTTAATACTAAGACAATGTTTTCAGAAGACCATATATTAAAAGCCCTGAATAGGGTTATTCATCCTGAAAAGAAAAAAGATATTGTTTCTCTTGGAATGATATCCGGCGTTGAATCAGATGAAAGCGGGATATCTCTTATCCTTACTCCGGAAAAATCAAATGATCCTTTTATCAATTCAATAAAAAGCACTATAGTCAGAACACTCAAGGAGGTTCTTGGCGCCGATGCAGTAATTAAGGATATTAAGGTCGAACCTAAGGTAATCGTCGGGAAACAACAGGAAAAGCCCAGAGAAATTCTGCCGGAAGTAACTAATATCATCGCTGTAGCTTCAGGTAAAGGAGGTGTTGGAAAAACCACGATATCAGTCAATCTTGCAATTTCCTTAGCCAGGCTCGGATACAGCGTCGGACTGCTTGATGCGGATATTTTCGGTCCGTCTGTACCCAAGATGTTCAATGAAGAAAAGTACAGGCCTGAGGTCACAAGGGATGCTACTGGTGACCACATTATTCCGTTGTACAAATTTGGAGTAAAGGTTCTTTCAACAGGGTTTTTCGTTGATCCTGCAGAGGCAGTCATCTGGCGCGGACCGATGGCTTCCAGTTTCCTGAAACAACTCATCACGCAGGGTGAATGGGGAAAACTCGATTTCCTTCTTGTGGATTTACCGCCCGGAACAAGCGACATACATCTTACTCTTGTACAGGAAGTTCCTGTGACCGGAGCAATTGTTATAAGCACACCGCAGGCTGTGGCTCTTGCCGATGCAATTAAAGGGATTGCAATGTTCAGAAGCAATAAAATAGAGGTTCCGGTACTGGGACTTGTTGAAAATATGGCATGGTTCACCCCTGCCGAGCTGCCGGAAAATAAGTACTATATTTTCGGTAAGGAAGGATGCAGGAAGCTGGCTGAAAAAATGAATCTGCCACTTCTTGGTCAGATCCCGCTTGTTCAGAGTATCTGTGAAGGAAGCGATAACGGAGAACCTGTAGCCCTGAATGAATCTATTACCGGAAACGCATTTATGTCGCTGGCAGAGAAACTTGTACAGAGAGTTGGAGAAAGAAATAAAGAACAGGCTCCGACAGTTAAACTTGAAATAACTAAATAAATCATAAAAGTCATGAGCGAAACTATTAGCATTAAAGACCGCGTCCTGAAAGCGCTTGAAAGAGTAAGGCCATATCTTCAGTCAGATGGAGGAGATATCGAATTTATTGATGTCAGTGAAGACATGACAGTGAAAGTAAAGCTTACCGGAGCATGTCATGGATGTCCTTACAGCATGCAGACTTTAAAGGCAGGAGTTGAACAGGCGATCATGAAGGAAGTACCCGAAATAAAGAGAGTTATTTCGGCCTGATAAACAACTTCAGATCAATTTTATTTACCTTTGGAATACTATACACAAATTTAGTCAGTTATAGTATTAAAAGCCTTTTATTGATTTCATACAAATCAGCATATAAATATCTGGTGTTATTGTCGTTATCAGTAGCACTAACTTATTGCTCGGTAGAGAAAAACACGGGTTCCAGCCGCTTCTATCAGGGTATGACTTCAAAGTACAATATCTATTTTAATGGCTATGAGAGCTTTAAATCAGGGCTCACCAAGATCTCAAGAGGTCACCAGGATGACTTCGCTGAATTACTGAAAGTCTTTGAATACAGTGATCCAGCCACTGCTGCCATGTGTTCTTCCGACATGGAAAGAGCAATACAAAAAGCCTCAAAACTGATTTCGCTTAAATCGATCACCGCAAAGCCGGAGTTCAAGAATTCTAATGAGCTTTCAGAAAAAGACAAGGAACTGCTCCAGAAAAAAGAATATAATAAGTGGGTCGATGACAGTTACCTCCTGATAGGTAAATCAAGGTTTTATAAGCATGAATACAATGAAGCAGCCAGCGTTTTCAACTATTGCATTACTGATGCAGACGATCCTGCTATAAAGATTGAAGCATCTATCTGGCTTGCAAGAATAGACAATGAGACAAGCAACTGGAGCGAATCAAAGAGGCTTCTCACAGCTATTGAACCTACTCCTGAGTCTGAAAAGTCAGTCAAATCAATGTATTTTACCACCATGGCAGATCTTTTCATCAAACAGAAAAAATATTCAGATGCGATAGATCCGCTCGAAAAATCAATTCAGTTGATATCAGGGAAAAGGGACAGATACCGCCTGACATATCTACTTGCACAATTATATGAAAAGACCGGAAACAGTGCTAAAGCCATTTCGAACTACAGGAATGTGGTAAACATGAATCCCCCTTATGATGTTGAGTTCAATGCAAGAATCAATATTGCCGGCGTTTTTGATATAAACTCGGGTAATCCGGCGGAGATAACCAGGGAACTTGAAAAGATGCTTAATGACTCCAAGAATAAAGATTATCAGGACCAGATCTATTTTGCACTCGGAAGCCTGTCAATGAAGGAGGGGCAGGATTCAAAAGCTCTTGATTATTTCAGAAAATCAGCTGCTGCAAGGTCGCAGAATCAGAATCAGAAGGGAAGATCATATCTTGCTCTCGCCGGTTATTATTATAAAAAACCTGATTATATCAGAGCGGCTACTTATTACGACAGCACAGTTTATTTTATTGACCAGAAATATCCCGATTACAATGCAATAAAGGCCAAATCCCAAAACCTTAATGCACTTGTATTTCAATTAAACATCATTGAACGTGAAGACAGCCTGCAAAGGATTGCAAAAATGCCGCAGTCGGAAAGAAATGCAGTTATTACAAACATAATTGCCGAAAAAGTAAAAGCGGAAAGTCAGAATAAGAATGCTTCAAATACCGACAGGTACAATCTGGGCCAGTACTATGAAAATGAACGACGTTTTCAGGGAAACATCGATCAGGAAGGAAAATGGTATTTTTATAATCAGACAGCTTTGACTTTTGGCCGTACTGAATTCCGAAAACGGTGGGGTGACAGGAAACTTGAGGATAACTGGAGGCGTGCCAATAAAACCAGAGTGGCGAATGTCCAGGCTTCAAATAATAACGGTGAGCCAACACAGAACCCGTCAGACAGTACCGCAAAAGCTGAGAAAGACTATAAGAAGCCTCAGTTCTACCTCAGGGATCTTCCATTGAATGATTCACTGCTGAATATCTCGAACGACAGAATAGCCAATGCATATCTGAATGCGGGCAAGGCGTTTGCCGAAAGGGTTAATGACCCGTTGAAGGCAACCGAAACATTTGAAGCCCTTATCAGCCGGTTCCCGTCGAGTGAACTTGTACCTGAAACTTTATACAATCTTTACAGGGTAAATAAGGAAGGTAATAACCTTAAATCGGAAGCATACAGGCAGAGACTGCTTCAGAAGTATCCTGACAATGAATTTGCCAGGATCCTGTCAGATCCCGGTTATTTTGAAAAGAAGATGGCTGATATCAGAATGGCTGAGAAGATCTATGATGATGCCTATAATGAATATACAAATCAAAATTTCAACGGTGCAATCTCTCTTGCTGACGATGGTTTGAAAAAGTACCCGCAAGACCAGCTTGCTCCTAAATTCCTGTTGCTAAGAGCATACTCGGTAGGCAGAATGAATGATGAAAGAGCTTTCAGGGAACAGCTGAATAATCTTATTAAAGCATGGCCGCAGACACCTGAGAGTAAAAGAGCTTCGGAGATAATTGCATTTCTGAATCAGAAAACTCCGGAACTTAAAATAGAGGAAGATAAAAAAATCGCCACAGAGATATATATTGCTGACCAGACAGTTCCACATGTGTTTTGTCTGATCATCAGCGACCCGGCATTTAATCTCAACCAGGCATCATTCGATGTGATCAGCTATAACATAGATAATTACACCAATAAAAATTTCAAGACACAGGCGGAACTTGTTGACAATAAATTTGTTCTTATTACAGTATCAGGTTTCAGCGACTTCAGCCAGTCAATGGATTATTATAACACATTTAAAACCGAAAAGCTGGTCAGAAACACCACAGCCGCAAAAATGTCGACTTTTATTATAAATGACAATAATCTTAAAGTTTTTAAAAAGGATAAAGATCCCGGGCGCTATCAGCTTTTCTTTAAAGAAAAATACTTAAAATAGAAGACACTAATTCATTTATTTTAAAGGCCTTCCGTTAGAATCAGTTGTGCCCTGGCAAAACCTTTTTTATCTTTACAGTCGCGAAGGAAACCAATTAATCCACAGGTGAATAGATACAGGATTATCATCAGAACAGTATAACTAAACAATTAAGAAAAGAGCCATTGGGAATGAGGAAAATAAAGATACTCTGGACAGATGATGAGGTAGAAGCACTGAAGCCTCATATATTTTTCCTTGAAGAGAAGGGATATGAGATAGACACCTGTTCCAATGGAAATGATACCATCGATCTCGTAAGACAGAACAGCTACGATCTTATATTTCTGGATGAAAATATGCCGGGCTTAAGCGGGATAGAAACTCTGAAACTTATAAGGGAAGTACGGACCGACATTCCCGTGGTGATGATAACAAAAAACGATGAGGAAGATTTAATGGAAACCGCCATCGGTGCAGAAATTGCCGATTACCTTATCAAACCGGTCAAGCCCAAGCAGGTGCTGCTTGCCATTAAGAAAATAATCGACCAGAGAAGACTTGTTACTGAAAAGACAACAACTGATTACAGGCTGGAGTTTAGCAGGATAAGCAGTATGATTTCAGATGCATCGACCTTCTCCGACTGGACAGAGCTTTACAAGAAAATTGTCTTCTGGGAGACTGAACTTGAAAAGTCGACCGACACCGGGATGAATGAGATACTAAAAATGCAGCAGAATGAGGCTAATAATGCATTTTCAAAATTCATCATAAATAATTATCTCGATTGGCTAAAACCCGATAATAACAACAAGCCGGTGCTTTCGCCTGCATTGTTTACACAGAGAGTTTTTCCCAGGATTGCCACTAAGCGCCCTCTTTTCTTCATTCTCATCGATAACATGAGATATGATCAGTGGAAAACAATATCAGTTGAACTGGCCGGACTTTACAGGGTTATCGAAGAAGATCTCTATTACAGTATTCTGCCTACTTCCACCCAGTTCAGCAGGAATGCCATCTTCTCGGGACTTATGCCTTCAGCAATTTCAGAGATGTTTCCTAAACTCTGGGTTAACGATGACGAGGAGGAGGGGAAAAATAACTTTGAGGAAGAGCTCTTTGCAAGCCAGCTTAAAAGAAAAGGGCTCAATTACAAATGGTCATATAGTAAAATCAGCAGCAGCCTCGAAGGAAAAAAAGTGAATGACAAAGTACGGTCGATGCTTGAAAATGATGTAAATATCCTTGTTTTCAATTTCGTTGATATGCTGTCGCACGCTCGGACAGAAATAAGCATGATCAGAGATCTTGCCAATGATGAGCCTGCGTACCGGAGCCTCACCAGGAGCTGGTTTATTCATTCTTCACTGTTCGAATTGCTAAAAACGCTTGCCTCCCACCCGGTAAAAGTGGTATTCAGTACCGATCATGGTACCATAAGGGTGCAGAATCCTGTCAAGATTATTGGAGACAGGAAGACCTCCCCGAATCTGAGGTATAAAATGGGAAGGAATCTCGACTACGATCTGAAAAAGGTATTCGAGCTAACAAATCCTGAAAAAGCTATGCTGCCTAAGACTAACTTAAGTTCCAGATATATCTTTGCAATGAATCAGGATTTTCTTGTTTATCAGAATAATTATAACCATTATGCAAGCTATTATAAGGACACTTTCCAGCATGGAGGAATTTCCATGCAGGAGATTATGATACCTTTTGCATATCTTGAACCAGTTTAGGCAGAATGAGATGGAAATAATAATTAAAGATAAAAAACATCTTACATCTGCAGCAAAGCATCTGATTGACGCTTTCGGCGATAATAAAATTTTTGCCTTTTACGGATCTATGGGTGCCGGAAAGACAACTATAATTAAAGCGGTCTGTGAGGCTCTCGGAGCAATAGATATTGTCAGCAGCCCCACATTTACTCTCGTGAATGAATATAAGACTGAATCGGGAGATTCATTGTTCCATATAGATTTTTACAGGATAAAAAAGCAGGAAGAGGTATTTGACTTCGGCATTGAGGAGTATCTTACCGGCGAATCCTACTGCTTCATGGAATGGCCTGAACTGGTTGAGGAAATTCTGCCTGTAGAGACTGTGAAAGTAAGAATTGCCGTAGACGAAAATGAACAGCGTATCCTGTCTGTATCTTAATTATTTATGATTTTGCTCTGTATCTCAAAATATTTACCTTTGAAAAAATAACTCTCTCACAATGATGAATGGCAAAGGTAAAAGCGGAAAAGTCAGTTTTGAAAATACTGTTTTCATGCCAAAGGAGGAACACCTCGAAACTGCAGTCAAAAACCGCAGAATATCAATCGGTATTCCATGTGAAAAAAAAGATGATGAGAAAAGAGTGACGTTAACCCCGGAAGCAGTTTATCTGCTGGTCGAAAGTGATAATGAAGTTATTGTTCAGAAAGGCGCCGGACTCGGGGCAAATTATACCGATAAGGATTACAGCGAAAATGGCGCTATCATAAGCGATTCCCCAGCCCGCGTATACAGCTCGGATGTAGTGATAAAGGTTGCTCCCTTCTCTGAAAAAGAAACTGAGTTTCTAAGGGGAAATCAGGTGATCTTTTCCTATCTGAATGTTCTCAAACTCAATGAGGATACCCTCAGCAAACTGATAAGGAAAAAAGTAACTGCCATAGCATTTGAGAAGATCCGCGACAATAACGGTGCAATGCCTGTGGTTGAATCGATGAGCGAAATTGCGGGAATTACATCCCTTCTGATAGCTTCCGAATATTTGAGTAATATGCATGGCGGCAAAGGAGTTATGCTTGGCGGAATAACCGGTGTCACACCGACTGAAGTGGTTATTATAGGAGCTAATACTGCAGGAGAGTATGCTGCAAGAGCTGCAATAGGACTTGGTTCGACAGTTAAGATATTTGACAACTCACTTCCCAGGCTTAGAAATTTTCAGAATGTTCTCGGACAACGGTTACAGACTTCTGTCTTTCATCCCCAGGTACTTAAAAAAGCACTGAAATCAGCTGATGTATTAATAGGCGCTATCGAGTTGGAAGATCTCAGGCCCTGGTATTATATCACTGAGGACATGGTCAGAAGCATGAAAAAGGGCGCTGTTATAATTGACCTGAGTATCGACAGGGGCGGCTGTATAGAAACTACCGAATGCCGTGCCATGAAAGATCCTGTATATGAAAAGCATGGCGTTGTGCATTTTTCCGCATGGAACCTGCCTTCCCGCGTTGCACGGACAGCCTCAATTGCACTTAGCAATATCTTTACACCCTTATTGCAAAGCATGGCTGATGCAGGAGGAATTACCCAACTGCTGAAATATGATCAGGGAGTTCGGAATGGAGCCTACTTATATAATGGAATGCTCACCAATGAGACACTCGGACAGAAGTTCGGAATCATCTCAAAGGATCTCGACCTTCTGATATCAGCTTTCTGAATTCAGATAGATCTTAAATACGGCAGGCAGTATAGTTCATATTAGCTGATCCAGATTCTTTTACAACACTGAATCCATAATCTTGCGTGTTTTTTGCCTCCTGCTCCCCTTTAGCGGGAGGGGGCTCTAATGAATAAAATGAAACATTTATTTATTATCTTTGTTCGATTTTTAAAAAAGCTAATACCTCATTATCAACATTATGAAGAACTTTAAAAGATATCTGGTCACTTCCGCCCTGCCTTATGCAAATGGTCCTATACATATCGGACATCTTGCCGGAGTGTACATCCCATCTGATATTTATACCAGGTATCTAAGAATGAAAGGAGCAGACGTGATATCTATCTGCGGTTCCGATGAACACGGTGTACCAATAACTCTCAAAGCTAGGAAAGAAGGTGTTTCGCCACAGGAGATTGTCGACAGGTATCATTCAATAAATAAAAAAGCATTTGAGGATTTTGGGATCGCTTTCGATATTTATTCAAGAACCTCAAATAAAGTCCATTATGAGACAGCTTCCGATTTTTTCAAAGTCCTGTATGATAAGGGAGAATTCACGGAAAAAACTTCTGAACAATATTATGATGAAGAGGCCGGATGTTTTCTGGCTGACAGATATATTATGGGCACCTGTCCGCATTGCGGGAATGAAAATGCCTATGGTGACCAGTGTGAAAAATGCGGTACTTCACTCAGTCCGAATGACCTGATAAATCCTCATTCGACAGTAAGCGGAAGCAAGCCTGTTCTGCGCGAAACACTGCACTGGTATCTGCCTCTCGACAAGTATGAGCCCTGGCTTAAAAAATGGATACTCGAGGATCATAAAGAGTGGAAAGTGAACGTCTATGGCCAGTGCAAATCATGGCTCGATCAGGGACTGCAGCCAAGAGCCGTCAGCCGCGATCTCGACTGGGGCGTTCCCGTACCGGTGAAAGGTGCGGAAGGCAAAGTTCTGTATGTGTGGTTTGACGCGCCTATAGGTTATATCTCCGCCACGAAAGAACTCACTCCCGACTGGGAAAAATACTGGAAAGATGAAGAGACAAAAATGGTTCATTTCATCGGAAAAGATAATATAGTATTCCATTGTATTGTTTTCCCGGCCATGCTTAAGGCAGAGGGAAGCTTCATTCTGCCTGAAAATGTCCCCGCAAATGAATTTCTAAACCTTGAGAATGATAAGATCTCAACTTCGAGAAACTGGGCAGTATGGCTGCATGAATATATTGAGGATTTCCCCGGTAAGCAGGATGTGCTCAGGTATTCATTATGCGCAAATGCCCCCGAAACAAAAGACAATGACTTCACCTGGAAGGATTTTCAGGCAAGAAATAACAATGAGCTGGTTGCAATTCTCGGAAACTTTGTAAACCGTACGCTCGTCCTGACAAATAACTACTACGAAGGCAAAGTTCCTGAAAGAGGTCAGACTGATCAGAACGATGAGTCGGTACTTAAGGAAATTTCAAAGCTTAAGGAAAATGTTGAAACAGCTCTTGAGACATATAAATTCCGTGAAGCACTTAAGGAAGCGATGAACCTGGCCAGATTAGGAAACAAGTATCTGGCTGACGCGGAACCATGGAAGGTGATCAAAACCGATCCAGAAAGGGTTAAAACAATCATGAATATTGCCCTTCAGATAACTGCAAATCTCACAATAATCTGCGAACCATTTCTTCCGATGTCGATGGATAAGCTCCGCAGAATGATAAACCTTGGTGAACTTAAATGGGAGATTGCCGGAAAAACTGATGTTTTATTATCTGGACATGTCATTAATAAACCTGGGCTTCTCTTTGAAAAGATTGAGGATGAGGAAATAACAAGGCAGATTGACAGGCTTCTGGCAACCAAAAAAGCAAATGAGGAATCAGGAGCAAAGACTGTTCCTTCGAAAGACCCTGTTACTTTTGATGACTTCAGCAAAGTTGATATCCGTACAGCTACAATTCTTGAGGCAGAAAAGGTTCCAAAAACCACAAAACTCCTGAAACTCAAAATTGATACCGGCCTGGATGTCAGAACTATTGTATCAGGAATTGCGGAGTATTATGAACCTGAATCAATAATAGGCAAACAGATTTCAATTGTTGCAAATCTCGAGCCCAGAAAGATAAAGGGTATTGAATCTAAGGGGATGATCCTCATGGCCGAAGACAAGAATGGTAAACTTGTGATGGTGTCACCTTCCGATAAGGTGAGTAACGGGAGTATGATCAAATAAGTGGGAAATAATTCTTAGGCTATTTCTTCCTGGAAACCCAGGTGCCCGGGAACTTCTTAATTATGCTGTCTTTCTTTTCGGTGGCGGTTTTAATATCATTGCAAACGATCGCGCAGACCCGGAAAAAACCATTATCTGCCATAACAACCTCGGGTGTAAACCCTTCCTGAACTAACATATTCACCTGAAAATCTGCATTTTCCTTCGACTTGAAACTTCCTGTAATAACAACAAAAGAGTTTATGCCGGACGTCCTGGTATTCACAACTTCAGCAGGTGCTGCCTCAACCGGTTTGGTAGCAGGATTTCCCTTCACCTCAGATGTCACAGTTTTATTGCCTTCATCAACTGCGCTTTTATTGCTTTCAAATTCAGCAGTAACGAGCGGATTCATAGTTGTCGATTCAACCTTGCTTTTAAAGAGATCTGTTTTTAATGGTACTGCCACGATCAGTGCAAGCAAAGGGACTATTATAGCCGCTCTCAGCAATACTTTCCTTGTTGCAGCCTGCTTAACAGGATCTTTTTCAATGTGCCGTGCAATACGTTTTCTTACATCATAACCATCGACAGGCTGGCAGTGAAACGGTTCAAGTCCGTATGAATCGAGTAGGTAGTTTGCACTCTTATCGGGCTCGAACTGAAGATTCCCCTCCTGATTATTAACGAAACTCCCGATATTATCAAAAACAACTCTTTCCCCTTTTTCAAGACGCCTTCTTATTCCTCCCAAAAATTCCTCAACAATATTTCTTGCATCGATATAATTAACCTTTGCTGAAGCTGATATTCTGCCTGCAAGCAATCCGTCATTATGATTGAGGTTCCTGTTGAATGATACCTGTTTGAAAGGCGGATAAAAAGTACCTGTATTTTCATCGATTCTTGCAGGTGCATAATTTCCAATAAATGCACCAAAGCCAGGTACAATGACACAATCGTGCCCAAATAATAATTCCCTAATGTAAGCTGTTACATCCACTTCTGATTCCGCTTTTAATTAATACAAATTTAAGAAAATTTAATTAGTCTCGCAATCTATTGTTCGAAGGAGAGAGATTTTTCCGGGTATCTTTTTTTGACTAATGCATACAGAGATTTTATGGGTAATTCGGTAAATAATTATTATTTTCGTCATTCAATTTTACAAGCAATGAGAGAGATACAAATGGTTGATCTGAAGGCACAATATGAAAAAATTGGGTCACAGGTTGATGAAGCTATAAAATCAGTTCTGAACTCGACAGCGTTTATTAAAGGACCCGACGTTAAACTATTTGAACAGGAACTTCAGGAATATATGAAGGTTCAGCATGTGGTATCCTGTGCTAACGGAACAGATGCACTTCATCTTGCGTTAAAGGTGCTCGGGCTTAATCCCGGTGATGAGGTTATAACTTCTAATTTTACATTCATAGCTACTGTGGAAGTAGTTGCCCTGCTTGGACTGAAACCTGTAATAGTTGATCCTGATCCTGGAACTTTCAATATTTCCGTAAAAGCTATCGAGGATGCCATAACTCCCCGGACAAAGGCAATTGTGCCTGTACATCTCTTTGGCCAGTGCGCTGATATGGAAAGCATTATGCAAATAGCAAAAAAACATAATCTGTATGTTGTGGAAGATGCCGCGCAGGCAACAGGAGCCGATTACATTTTCAAAGACGGAACCAGTAAAAAAGCCGGAACAATAGGTCATATAGGAACTACATCATTTTTCCCTTCAAAAAACCTTGGTTGTTACGGTGATGGCGGTGCTCTTTATACCAACGATGAGAATCACGCCAAAAAATTAAGAAGTATTGCTAATCATGGAATGAAGGTAAGGTATCATTATGATGATATTGGCGTAAACTCACGACTCGACACAATCCAGGCAGCCATACTCAGGGTAAAGCTCCGGCATCTGACAGAATTCAATCTGGCAAGGAAAAAGCTTGCTGACAGATATGACTCAGCACTTTCGGTTTGCAGTTCAATCATAGTCCCTGAAAGATCAGTTTATTCCTCGCACATATTCCATCAATATACTATCAGGGTGAAAAACAATCAGCGCGATGCCCTGAAAACTTTCCTTGAAACAAAAAACATCCCTTCAATGGTATATTATCCGGGACCGCTTCATTTGCAAAATGCTTACAGCTATCTGGGTTACAGTGAGAGTGATTTCCCTGTGACTACGGCTCTTTGCAAAGAAGTTCTTTCACTGCCGATGCATCCTGATATGGAAGAAGAACAAATTAATCATATAACATCCGGCATTTTAAAATTCTTCAATAAATAAAATAAGTATGGAGAAGGAATATTTTGCACATGAGACAGCCGTTATCGATGAAGGCTGCAAGATCGGAAAGGGAACAAAAATCTGGCACTTCAGCCATATCATGAAAGGATCCGAAATCGGGGAAAACTGCAATGTCGGACAGAATGTGGTGATTTCCCCAGGCGTTAAACTAGGTAGGAATGTGAAGGTTCAGAATAATGTCTCCATTTATACAGGGGTAATATGTGAGGATGATGTCTTCCTTGGCCCTTCGATGGTATTTACAAATGTAATTAACCCAAGAAGTGCAATAATCAGAAAAGACAGCTATTATACCACCGTTGTTGAAAAAGGCGCATCTATCGGTGCCAATGCAACCATTGTATGTGGTAATAAAATAGGTTCATATGCATTTATAGGCGCAGGTGCTGTTGTTACAAAAGAGGTCAAAGCCTATGCCCTTGTTATAGGAAACCCGGCACGCCAGACGGGCTGGATGAGCGAATATGGACATAAGCTTAATTTCGACGCCTCAGGATCAGCAACCTGTCCAGAAAGTGGTGAGAGATACAGGCTTGAGGATGGCAGGGTTTCTAAAATTTTTTAGTATTTTTATGCGCTTTACCAGTATTGTATGACAGACTCTCCAAAAAATTTCGGGATAATAGGCGTTGCAGGATATATAGCCGTACGACATCTTAATGCTATCAAAGAAACAGGAAACAACCTGCTCGCCAGTCTTGACAGGTTCGACAGCGTAGGAAGAATAGACAGTTTCTTTCCCGAAAGTGATTTTTTCGTTGAATTTGAACGTTTTGACAGGCATTTTGATAAACTTAAACGGACCGGCACAAAAATCGATTATGTAAGTATCTGCTCACCCAATTACCTCCATGATTCGCATATCAGATTTGCCCTTCGCCACCAGGCTGAAGCAATCTGTGAGAAGCCGATTGTCCTGAATCCCTGGAATATAGATGCCCTTCAGGAAATTGAGAATGAGACAGGCCGGAAAATTTATACCGTGCTTCAGCTTCGTCTTCATCCCAAAATAGTTGAACTCAGGGAGAGGATCAAAAATGGTCCCAAAGGAAAGATCTATGACATTGATATGACATATGTTACCAGCCGTGGTAACTGGTATTCCATCTCATGGAAAGGCGACATACAGAAATCAGGCGGAGTTGCTACCAATATCGGAATCCATTTCTTCGACATGCTCAGCTGGATCTTCGGCGATACCAAAAAGAATGTTGTGCATCTTTCCGAACCGCATAAGGCAGCTGGATACCTCGAACTTGAAAATGCCAGAGTTAGATGGTTCCTCAGCGTCAACTATGAAGATATTCCCGACGCGGTAAAAGCAAGTGGTCAGAGAACTTTCAGATCCATCAAAGTAGATGGTGAAGAAATCGAATTCAGTGAAGGATTTGGAGACCTTCACACAAAAACTTACATGGAAATACTGGCAGGAAAAGGATTTGGCCTGAAAGAAGCAAGACAATCCGTGGAAACAGCTTACACGATCAGAAATTCACAACCAATTGGTCTAAAGGGAGATTATCATCCAATACTGAAAATAAATTAACCTATGTACAGTAAACTTATTAACAAAGAGACTAAACTCTCAGTAATCGGCCTTGGATATGTAGGCCTGCCAATAGCTCTTGAATTTTCAAAACAGATACAGGTTGTTGGCTTTGATATAAAACCCGAACGGGTAGAATTGATGAATAAGGGAATAGATCCCAGTAATGAACTTACTTCTGAGGCATTTAAGGGTACTGATATTGTTATTACCAGCGACCCTTCTGTGCTAAAGACTGCTTCATTTCATATCATTGCAGTACCAACACCTACAACGAAAACTAACCTTCCCGACCTTGGGCCGGTGCTCAAAGCATCTGAGACAGTAGGCAGAATATTAAAAAAAGGTGACTATGTTGTTTACGAATCAACTGTTTACCCTGGCTGTACAGAAGATGACTGCATCCCGGTACTGGAAAGATATTCCGAACTCAAATGCGGAAGAGACTTCAAAGTGGGATTCTCACCTGAAAGAATCAATCCGGGAGACGTTAATCATACACTTACCAAAATCATAAAAGTTACCAGCGGATGTGATGCTGAATCAGCTGAAAACATAGCAAAAACATACGAACTGATAATTAAGGCTGGCGTTCACAGAGCAAGCTCAATAAAAGTTGCTGAATCTGCTAAAATCATTGAGAATACACAGCGAGATATTAATATCGCGTTTATGAATGAATTGTCAATTATTTTCAACCGTCTGGGCGTCAACACGTACGAAGTCCTGGAAGCTGCAGGTACCAAATGGAACTTCCTGAAATTCTATCCCGGCCTTGTTGGAGGACATTGCATTGGCGTCGATCCTTATTATCTCTCTTTTAAAGCAAAAGCCATGGGTTATCACCCGCAGATGATAGATTCAGGCCGGTTTGTAAATGACAGTATGGGCGGATACATTGGAAAACAGACTGTCAAAAAGATTATTGCTGCAGGCAAAAACCTGAAAGGATGCCGTATTCTGATAATGGGAATCACCTTTAAGGAAGACGTGACCGATATCCGTAACTCAAAAGTTCTCGATATAGTCAAAGAACTCAATGATTTCGGGATAACAGTCGAAGTTATTGATCCCGGAGCCAGCAAACACGAGGTTATGGAAGAGTATCAGCTTGATCTCAAATCAGAGCCTACAGGACAATATGACGCAGTAATTCTTGCAGTAAGCCATAAACAGTATATGAAGCTCGATGAGTCATATTTCTCAAAACTTCTTAATAAGGATGGGATAGTTGTTGATGTTAAGGGCGTACTGCGCGGGAAAATTAATAATCATACTTACTGGAGTCTTTAAATGAAAAAGAAAATCCTGATAACCGGTGGAACCGGATTCATTGGTTCACATACAACTGTTGAATTGATTCAGCAGGGCTTTGAGGCAATAATTATTGACAACCTCTATAATTCCACAGCTGACATTGTTGACAAAATATTCCAGATTACAGGAGTCAGGCCTCACCTTGAAGTTCTTGACCTTTGCAACAAGGAAAAACTTGATGAATTTATTAGTAAGAACCCTGATATTGCAGCGGTAATTCACTTCGCAGCATATAAAGCGGTGGGCGAGTCAGTCAGCAAACCCCTCGATTATTACAGGAATAATCTTCTCTCCCTGGTCAATCTTCTTGAGGCAATGAAACAGAATAATATCTGCAACCTTGTCTTTTCATCATCCTGCACCGTATATGGCCAGCCTGAAAAACTGCCTGTAACCGAGGATGCTCCTCTGCAACCGGCAACCTCACCTTACGGAAATACGAAACAGGTGGGCGAAACAATTATTAGAGACACAACTGTTTCTGATAAAAATGTTCATGCAATAGCTTTGAGATATTTTAACCCTATTGGGGCACATCCATCAGCACTTATTGGTGAATTGCCTCGCGGTATACCTGAAAATCTTGTACCGTATATTACACAGACAGGTTATGGACTGAGGGATGAATTAAAGGTCTACGGAGATGATTATGATACTCCCGATGGCTCATGCATCAGGGATTATCTTCATGTTGTCGATCTGGCCAAAGCACATGTTGTAGCTATTAAAAGGCTTGTTGAAGGCAAGAACAAGACTAACTACGAAATATTTAACCTTGGCACTGGCAATGGCGTTTCTGTTTTTGATGCCATCAAATCATTCGAACGTGTATCAGGAGTTAAACTGAAGTATAAGGTAGTCGGAAGAAGGCAAGGCGATATTGAGAAGATCTGGGCTGATCCGTCATATGCAAATATAGAACTTGGCTGGAAAACAATAAGCACTCTCGATGAGGCAATGAAAACAGCCTGGGAATGGGAAAAGAAAATCAGAAGTAAAGAGTAAGATTTATGGGGAAAACTATTCTGATCACCGGCGGGGCAGGCTTCATCGGTTCACATGTTGTCAGACGATTTGTGAGCAGGTACCCGGAATATACAATAGTTAATGCAGACAAGCTTACCTACGCTGGCAATCTGGAAAATCTGACTGATATTGAAAAGTCTCCGAATTACCTTTTTGAGAAAACCGACATAGTTGATAAACAATCAGTTCTGTCACTCTTCTCCAAATACAATTTCACCGGAGTTATTCATCTAGCAGCTGAATCACACGTCGACAGGTCAATTACCAGTCCTGATGAATTTGTTTTAACAAATATTGTTGGAACAGTGAACCTGCTGAATGCTGCTCTGAATACCTGGAAAAATTCTTTTGAAGGCAGGCTTTTCTATCATATCTCTACCGATGAAGTATATGGTTCTCTGGGTAAAGAAGGATTGTTTACCGAACAGACAGCATATGACCCTAAAAGCCCATACTCAGCTTCAAAAGCAAGCTCTGATCATCTGGTAAGGGCATATAATCATACCTTCGGTTTACCTTCTGTGATATCGAACTGTTCCAATAACTATGGCCCGAATCAGTTTCCTGAAAAACTAATTCCCCTGGTAATAAATAATATCAAAAACAATAAACCAATACCCGTTTACGGAAAAGGAGAGAATGTACGCGACTGGCTTTATGTTGAGGATCACGCTTCTGCAATTGATCTAATATTTCATAAGGGGAAGCAGGGCGACACCTACAATATAGGTGGAAACAATGAATGGAAAAACCTCGACCTGGTATTGCTGCTTTGCAGAATTCTTGACAAAAAGCTAAATCGCACCGTCGGTACATCTGAGAAACTGATTACCTATGTAAAGGACAGGCCCGGCCATGATCTCCGGTATGCCATTGATTCATCCAAACTTCAGGCGGAACTTGGATGGACTCCTATTCCCGATTTCGCAGAAGGCCTCGAAAGAACAGTCGACTGGTATCTTGCAAATACAAAATGGATGGAAAGGGTTCTATCGGGTGATTACAGCAAATATTATGATCAGATGTATTCCGGAAGATAGACCACTTATCAGCTGATCTTCTTCATACGGCCTATGAGCTCATTGCCGAGGGTCGTTTTTTGTTTAATATGTTCCTGTATTGCAGTTACAACGCTGTTCGATTCAAATTCGCCTCTTACCTGCTCGAAATCAAGTCTTTTCTCTTCTGCTCCTCCGTCAATCCCGAAACCTGTCATTGATGAGAGCGTGAATTCTTTCCGGGCATCTTCATAAAGCTGATTATCAAGGTCTATGACACTTTTCTTCCACCGTTCAACAGCTGAAATAACATCTGCAGCAGTAAACCTGTCAATAGCAATTCCTGTCTCTTCCTCTATCCGCTCACATGTCCAGGTCCACTCCCACCCATAATACGATGAGTGCAAAACAACAAAGGATTTTGCCAGCGTTTCAACATTATTAATCAGGCCCGAATCAATATCATCCAATACCTTATCGACATCAGCCTTGGGTGCAATTAACCCTGCTATATCCACCCATTCACCGCAACCGTGTGATCTGTCGGGAATAAGTCTCTTAACAAGCTCTTCATTGGTTCTGAAATCGCATTTCTCGAGTCGTTTAATAAGTGAGTTGCCCAGAAACTTGTTAATCCCTGTCTGATAAAGCTCAATCCCCCTTTCAAGAGAATTGGCTGTGATCTTCATGCTGTTATATGAATATGAAGCTGTCCCGGCCGGCGACTCTGCCTTAAGCTTTTTGAGGATCTCCCTTCCGAGGAACATTTTATGGATCGTATATGGACTGAGCAGATTAAAGTTTACCTGGTCGATCTTTACCGGATCCCTGCGCATATCACGCACCGGCCATTTTTGAGCATCTCTGATTGTGCCCACACTCCTGAGATTGATACCAGGGACCAGAATGCTCTCATCGTTGCTTTCAATGAGGTAAGAAAACGGAAGTGATGAAGTATCCATATTCTTATAATGGCGCCCCATAATAAGGGTATAAGGACCAATTCTTGCTGGCCAGAGCAGATAGGAATCACTGGTAGTCTTTGACCCTCTCTCCATAATACCCTGGTGAATTGGGCCAAGCTTATACATATGATTACTCTGGTTTGAACCACTCCCGGCATTCATGAATGAGAATATCCCTGCGATTAGCAGAGTGGACTTATGATGGGTTACCGTGTAAGGCCCTGCAAATATTGAACAGGCTTCTCCGTGATAACCTCCGCAATTGGCAAAAAACAAAGAATTCTCTGCAGAATAATGTTTTGCAAGAACACAGCCCTGGCCAATGAAACATTTATCGATCAGCGTTGCTTCTGTGACTTTTGACCCGGAACAAACAATGAAATGCTCCATAATTACTCCGGGACCTATTATGACAGGATCCTCAATGCAACTGTTTACTGATCCCTCATCGAGTGTTATTGCCCCTTCAACATTGCTGTAAGGGCCAAATTTCACATTGCGGATATTACTGGAATTGAAAATCCTTGAATTTCTTCCTATTACTCCCCTGTCTGATGAGATGGCACGTGAATACTCATCAACCATGTTTTCAATTTTCCTTACAGCTTCCTTCCTGTGCCTGTAAAGAGCTATTATATATGCTTCATGTGCAGAAAGGCGGTCCCAGATTTTTACAAATCGACCTCCGGTCTCATTCAGAACATTAACAACAGTACCGTTGCCAAAAGCGGATACCCCTTCTGTCCGGATTTTGCCGCAATTCTTAATAACTACATTATCTTCAATAATATAATTTGCAATATAATCGCCTATGTTATTGATAATCACATTCGAGCCAACAGTACAGTTATGCAGGCGGGCATTTAGTATTCCGCTTGGAATACTTACTCCCGATTCATCAATGAAAGGTTCATTAAAAACACCAAGTGAAATATCGCCGGAAAATATAACATTTTGACAGCATACCGGATTGAATCCCTCTTTAACTTTTATCCTGCTCCAGTCATCACAGCTGCAGCCATTTGCTTTTAAGGTTTCTGATTCATGTTGTGAAAGGTTCCTGTAAGTAAGAATCGGGCTTTCCATATCTGGACGGATTGGTTATTATTCCACCGTTACCGATTTAGCCAGGTTCCTGGGCATATCAACATTGCATCCTCTCAGAACAGCTATATGGTATGATAGTAGCTGAAGCGGAATCACAGCAAGCAATCCTGAAAATATAGGAAGCGTTGACGGAACTTCAAGAACATGATCAGCCATTTTGCTTATTATCTCATCCCCCTCGGTAACTATCGCAATTACATTACCCTTCCTTGCCTTTATTTCCTGAATATTGCTGACGATCTTTTCATAAGTATCATCTTTTGTAGCTACCACAACCACCGGCATATTCTCATCGATAAGAGCGATTGGTCCATGTTTCATTTCAGCAGCGGGATATCCTTCTGCATGGATATATGAGATCTCCTTAAGTTTGAGAGCCCCTTCAAGTGCTACAGGGAAAAGATAACCTCTGCCCAGGTAAAGGGCATTGTGAGTATTTTTAAAAGTCCTGGCTAATTCGAGAGCCTGGTCATTTACCTGCAATGCCTTCTCAATCTTGCCCGGGATAGATGCCAATTCGGTTATCAGTTCTTTGTAATGTTCATTAGAAAGGATCCCCTTCTTATGACCGATAACAAATGCCATCATAGAGAGTACAAGAACCTGTGTGGTAAATGCTTTTGTTGAGGCAACTCCGATCTCAGGACCTGCATGAGTATAAACTCCTGCATCCGTTTCACGAGGGATACTGCTGCCAACAACATTGCATATCCCTATAACCTTTGCCCCCTTCTCCCTTGCAAGTTTGATTGCTGCGAGGGTATCAGCAGTTTCACCGCTCTGGCTGATAGCAATTACCACATCGCCTTTTTTGATTATGGGGTTACGGTACCTGAATTCCGAGGCGTATTCAACCTCAACAGGTATCCTGGTATATTCTTCAAAGATATATTCGCCAACCAGACCTGCATGCCATGAGGTACCGCATGCTATGATTATGATTCTTTCAGCTTCAGTCATCGAATCGATGACGCTGTGCAATCCGCCCAGCATTATCCCTGAATAATCGGGTAAGACCCTTCCTCTGAATGTATCATGAATTGCTCTTGGCTGCTCAAAGATCTCTTTCAGCATGAAATGAGCAAAGCCTTCCTTGTCAATTTCGCCGATCTTCAGATCAATTTCCTTGACTTCTGGCTTTATGCTGTCGTTTCTTAAAGTTTTGAGAATAAGCTCATCCTTTTTGATTATTGCAAGGTCATCATCATTAAGATAGATAACGCGCTGTGTAAATTCTACGATAGGGGTAGCATCGGAAGCTATGAAGTTTTCTCCCTCTCCAACGCCAATAACGAGCGGACTTCCCTTTTTTGCGGCAAACAGTTTATCAGGTTCACTTGTACAGATGATAACAAGTCCATAGGCTCCGACGACTCTGTTGAGTGCAGAAGTGATAGCCTGTTCTGCTGTGAGGTCCCCTTCAATATAAAGATGTTCAATAAGATTAGCAAGAACCTCAGTATCTGTCTGACTTGAAAATACTATTCCTCTTCCCTGGAGGTGTTTTTTAAGGCTGGCATAGTTCTCAATTATTCCATTATGAACTACCACGAATTTGCCTTTGTACGAAACCTGGGGATGAGCATTTAGTTCATTTGGTTCACCATGTGTAGCCCACCTTGTATGGCCCATGCCGGTGGTGCCATTAAAATTGGACTTTATTACAAGCTCCTCAAGGTCTTTAACCCTGCCGGCACATTTGAATATCTTTGTTTCACCATTGACAAGAGCCATTCCAGCGGAATCGTAACCCCTGTATTCAAGTCGTTTAAGTCCATTTATGAGAATATCACGGGCATCTTTTGACCCAATATAACCAACAATTCCGCACATAGTAAATAGATTTTATATTACTAACGCGAAAATAGTGATTTTGGTTCACAAAATCTAGAACTTAGTATAGGTAAATTCGAACCTGACCGGAGTTTTGTTATTATTTGCCTTAAATACAATGTTATTCAAGCCGCTCGGCTGATAGATTTCAACCTCGGGCCTGACTGCATTTGAGGCATCTTTCAGGTATCCCTGAACAAAGGCTGGTATATTGAAATTATAAACATTATTAACCGAATCTATTGCCCCACTGAAGAAGGTATGGGCAAGATCAAGTGATGGCGCCATTAGATAATCGGGAACATCATACCTCGATCCGCTGGCGAGTTTATATCTCAGACGAAGTGTAGACGGAAGTGATTTAGCGTAGTAAGTACCTGTGGTTTTAGTGAATTTAAACGGGACAACAAGCCTTGCCCTGTTAATAGCCACACTCGCCAGTGTTTTATCACTTTTCAGTTTTTCAAGTCCCGGGAAAGAGATCTTTGTATAGACCCCATTGAGAGACTGAAGATATGAGACAGTATCTTTATATGTTGTATTTCTGTGAATCAGCTTATCGCCCAGAATGGCTGTGGAATAATTATGATTAAACCTGTTAAAGTTTGCGTTTGCATTCTTAGCGTCAAGAGCAAAAGAATATTCTTTTGTGGTTCCGTCAGCTGTGTGTCCGTAAAGTGTAAAGAAATTGTAATATTTAGTCTGATCTGATAAAAGGCTGAGAGAGAGAAGCATCGGGTCAGAACTTGGGTCCATTTTAAAATACAGTCCTTTGAAGTATGATCTGAAATCAGGCAGTGAATTACTATAGAACAACATCGACGGATCGCGCATCAGATATTTACCGAATTCAATTCCGTTTCCGGGAAGTGTTAGTCCGATTGTGTTTATTGTGTCTGTTCTGAGTTTGGGAAGTGGAATATTGGTTACCTTAAACTGTGTAAGTTTCACTGTATCATTTCCATAGTATGCTGTATCATTATAAATCTGATTTGCTATTTCATAAAGGCTAATGGAATGTGCAACTCCTGAAGCACCGCCTGTTGTGGTAAGGATATGAAGATATAATTTCATGGAGTCCACCGTTATTGCTACACTGTCCCACGAAGTAGTAAGCCTTATCTGGGTAACAAATCCGGCAGTAGTGGTTCCAAAATACGGGTCGAATATCTGTCCGAGGTATGATTTGGAAGGAGAGTCAGTACGGATTGAATCATTGTACATGGTGTATGAATAGGCCTTTATTGTATCAGATGAATTTATTGATACAAAATCGCTGTTTGGAAGCAGATCAGAGCCAATTTTCAAAACCTGTTTTTCACACGATCCGGTAATCAGAACCAGCCCTGTGATCAGAGAAAAACCGAATATTTTAAGGAGAAATGATACAGAAATTTTTCTGCGGGTATTTCGTAAAATATTATAATATCTTGTCATAAAAATCATTATAGGCATCAATATATTCGTTCTCATCCTTAAATTCGAGAACCGGTTTGTTTACTGTGGTAAGATGTTTTTTCAGTTCTTCGTTTATATCCTCGCTTCCGATAATGATTCCGTCAGAATATTTGATCGCCAGCTTTGAAACATTAACAAAATCCGGTTTTTTAACCATTTTAAGGTTTTCTCCATCTATTCCGTCGAAGCGCAGTTTATCTGCGAATGTTGATCTAAACGGATTTTTAAAATCATTATTGTAGATGGAATAGATTATTTTGTAGTTATGAAAAAGCGGATCATCATTATAAATGCTTCTCAGATAAACAGGTACAAGCGCTGACATCCATCCATGGCAATGAACTATATCTGGTGCCCAGCGCAGTTTTTTTACTGTCTCGATAACACCCCGTGCAAAAAATAATGCACGCTCATCATTGTCTTCAAATTCACGTCCCGAATTATCACTTATTATATGCTTCCTCTGGAAATAATCGTCGTTGTCAATAAAATAGACCTGCATTCTTGCAGACTGAATTGATGCAACTTTAATTATCAGCGGATGATCCGTATCATCAATAATGAGATTCATTCCCGAGAGCCTTATCACCTCATGAAGCTGATTCCTACGTTCATTGATACAGCCATACCGCGGCATGAATGTACGTATCTCTTTGCCTCTTTCCTGAATCCCCTGGGGAAGAAATCTTCCGATCTTTGATAATTTTGTCTCTCCCAGATACGGAGTGATTTCCTGTGAAATGAATAATACCTTCCTGCTTTCCATTTACCTGCCTGGATATACCATTTCGATTTAAGGTGCAAAGATAGTAAAAATTAATAACATAATAAATAATGACCGAATGATACTAAGCCAACGTTTACAATGGATCAACTTAATTGTCAATTCTGATTTCTTAAATAAACCTTCTATTTAAACTCATATCATAAAGTTTTTGATTTAAAGAGTTTATTTTTGTACAAATTTTATAGAAATGTGGGTAATAAAAACTATCCGTGAACTTCAGAATCAATTAACGAAATTAAACCTCTCCCCCGTAGGCTTTGTACCCACAATGGGAGCCCTTCATAATGGACATCTTTCGCTTGCAGAAAATGCTGTAAATCAGTGCCCTGTAGTTGTTGTCAGCATATTTGTGAATCCGACCCAATTCAACGATAAGAATGACCTGAGAAACTATCCAAGAACCCCTGAAAAAGATTTCGATCTGCTCTCATCGGTTCTGAGGGAAAATGACATGATATTTACTCCGGATGTAAAAGAAATCTATCCTGAAGAGGATAAAAGAGTATTTCATTTCGGGAACCTCGATAATGTTATGGAAGCTCTTCACCGGCCAGGACATTTTAATGGCGTGGCACAGGTCGTGAGCAGATTATTCGATATAGTAAAGCCCGACCTGGCCTTCTTCGGCATAAAGGATTTTCAGCAGCTGGCTGTGATAAAGGCCCTTGTCAGACAAACCGGCAACAAGGTAAAAATCATAGCAAATCCTATTATCCGTGAGAAAGACGGCCTCGCAATGAGCAGCCGTAATCAGCTGCTTGATCCTGAAATCAGAATCCAGGCTCCGGTTATCTATAAAACCATTTCCCGGGCATCTCAAATGACCGGTAAGTATGATATTCCTGAGATCAAATCTTTTGTAAGTGATACCATTAACAAAATTCCAGGATTCGAAGTTGAATATTTTGAGATTGTCGACGATATTGATCTCATTCCGGTTGAGTTGGTCAGTAAAATGAATAAAGAAAAACACTATTTCGGATGTATTGCATTAAGAGCTGGAAAAATAAGGTTAATAGATAATATCGAAATTGGATTGGTCTGAACCAAAAGGTTAATTACCTTTGCACCGTAATTAGGATCAATCAGATATCAGATAATGTTAATAGAAGTATTAAAATCAAAAGTCCATAAGGTTACTATAACAGGCGCAAACCTCCATTATGTGGGAAGTATCACTATTGATGAAGATCTTATGGAGGCAGCCAACCTCATTGAGAATGAAAAGGTCCATGTGCTGGATCTGAATAACGGAGAACGCCTTGAAACTTATGTAATAAAAGGAGTACGCGGATCAGGAGATATTTGTCTCAACGGTGCAGCAGCAAGAAAAGTTCAGGTTGGAGATATTATCATAATTATGTCGTATGCCCTTCTCGATTTTGAAGAAGCAAAAACCTTTAAACCGGTTATCATTTTTCCTGATACCAAAACCAATAAACTAATCTGACGTTGAGAAAAGGAATTCTGCAGACGCTCAAATTTCTGGCTTTCTTTGCTGTCGGAATCCTCCTACTCTGGTTCGCATTCAGAACAGTTGACTTTTCCAGGTTATTATCAGAGCTTAAGCAGGCAGACTATTCATGGCTCCTGCTTTCGGTCCTTTTCGGTCTGTTTGCTTTTATAAGCCGTGCCCGAAGATGGGTCCTTCTCGTCAATCCTCTCGGGTTCAAACCTTCCACAAGAAACGCATTTTATGCCCTCATGACTGGTTATCTTGCTAACCTGGCCCTGCCGAGAATAGGAGAAATAACACGCTGCGTTGCCCTTGGTAAAAAAGAGAAAATACCAGTTGACCAGCTTATAGGTACCGTCGTTGTGGAACGGACAGTAGATTTTCTTTCGCTTCTCACAATAATGATTATCCTTATTTTCACAAGCGGTGAACAGATTGGTCTATTTCTTAAGGAAAGCATACTGGTTCCTATCGCTGACAAGGTCACTTCAATATTCGGGAATACATGGGCGCTATGGACAATGCTGTTTATTGTTGGAGTGGTTACCCTGTTCATCATGATCAGGTACAAAAAAAACCTGCGCAAGATCCGCTTCTTTTCCAAAATGTTCGATCTTGCCCGTGGTATAATTCACGGACTAAAAACCATAACCAACCTCAAAAGGAAATGGGAGTTTGTTTTCCATACTGTCTTCATCTGGATCAACTATGCACTAATGACCTGGGTGGTTGTTTTCACTCTTCCAAGTACCTCACACCTGACATTCTCAGATAGCATATTCATCCTGGTTATTGGCGGCCTGGCGATGTCAGCTCCGGTCCAGAGCGGACTGGGTGCATTTCACTATATTGTTTCACGCGGTTTGCTCATAGTAAACAGAATACCCGTTGAGGATGGCCTTGCCTATGCCCTGCTCACTCATGAAACGCAGTTGATCTTAGTTGCAATCATAGGAACCATCTCATTTTTCATAATTTTCAGAAAAGACCGGAAAGAAGAAATTTCCTGACATTATTCTATCTTTATATATTTAATTCTGAAATATAGTGTCAGAACACCTTAGTGATAATTTGTTCTACCTTAGTGTCCCTTTGTGGTAAAATTTTTTCTTAAACACAAAGGATCACAAAGGAAGACGCAAAGGAACACAAAGTGAGAATATAAAGAAAATGGCAAAAAACAAAACGGTATTCGTCTGCCAGAACTGCGGCGCAGAATCATCTAAATGGATCGGAAGATGTCCCTCCTGCAAGGAGTGGAATACGTATCATGAAGAGATCATTGCCCCTGCTTCTGCGCGAAATGTTTCTTTTATCGCGAACCAGGAAAAAAGGAAACCCGAGCTGCTTGATAATATCAGTGCAGATGAGATGGGACGGCAAAAAACAGGTATTGCAGAACTCGACAGGATACTTGGAGGCGGAATAGTTGGTGGCTCCCTCATATTGCTTGGCGGTGAACCAGGCGTTGGGAAATCAACTCTTGCGCTTCAGCTTGCTCTTGCCCTAAGAGGGAAAAATATCCTCTATGTTTCGGGCGAAGAAAGCGAGGAACAGATCAGCCTCAGGGCACGCAGGATGAAAAACTCAAACCCGCAGTGCTACATTCTGAGTGAGACGGATCTCGATACTATTCTTACACATGCGGAAAATATTAAGCCGGGACTGATAATAATTGACTCAATACAGACTATTAATAATTCCATGCTAGAGTCATCGGCAGGATCGGTGACCCAGGTCAGGGAGTGTGCTGCCCAGCTCCTTAAATACTCCAAGATCACAGGTACACCGGTATTTCTGATCGGCCATATTACCAAGGATGGTACTCTGGCCGGACCAAAAGTTCTTGAGCATATTGTTGATGTGGTACTCTACTTTGAAGGCGATAACAACTATGTTTACCGTATTCTCCGTTCAGTAAAAAACAGGTTTGGCTCAACAGCAGAACTTGGAATATTCGAGATGGTTGAATCAGGATTAAGAGAAGTTGCCAATCCGTCAGAAATGTTTATCAATCAGCATGAAGAGGCACTCAGCGGGATTTCAATTGCCGCCACAGTTGATGGATTAAGACCATTTCTTATTGAAGCACAGGCTCTTGTGAGCAGTGCAGTTTACGGGATGCCCCAGAGAAGCTCTACCGGGTTTGACATCAGGCGCCTTAATATGCTGCTCGCCGTTCTTGAAAAGCGGGCCGGATTCAAACTCGGAGTGAAAGACGTCTTCCTGAATATTGCCGGAGGAATCAAAGTCAATGATCCGGCTATCGACCTGGCTATCCTGAGTTCAGTATTATCATCAAATCTTGATATTCCCATAGCCAGGGAGGTTTGTTTCTCGGGAGAAGCAGGATTGTCGGGCGAGATCCGTCCTGTTTCCAGAATTGAACAGAGGATCCGCGAAGCCGCAAAAATGGGATTTAATAAAATCTATATTTCAAAATACCATAGAAATATCCTGGCCAAAGGCCTCGATATTGAGGTAATACAGGTCGGAAAAATTGAGAACCTGGTGAGGTCGCTGTTCAGCTAGTATCTCACCTTTCTTGTACTCTGGCTCCTTGTACTTCTCCTGTTAACCTTGTCGCAATCGAGATCCACATTGAAATTGGAAGGACGTTCAAATTCGTCTGCCTCCATTATTCCAAACTGAGGATCATTATATACTTTTTTCAGGAATTTTCCCATGATAGGCAATGCCATATTTGCACCGGAGCCTTCACCCAGGTTTTCAAAGTGAATACCCTGATCTTCCCATCCGCTCCATACACCACCAACAAGGTTCGGCGTAACACCCATGAACCATCCGTTGGAATGATTCTGTGTTGTACCGGTTTTACCGCCAATCTGGTTCATCAGATTAAAAGGCTCTCTTCTAAGGTTACTTCCGGTACCAATCCTAACAACTCCCTGAAGAAGATTAAGCATCAGATAAGCCTGATCCTCACTGAGTACTTCTTCAATTTTAGGAGTGAATTTAGAGATTGTATTTCCGTTTTTATCTTCAATCCGGGTCACATACATTGGTTTGGTATAAACACCCTTGTTGGCAAAAGTGCCATAGGCTCCAACCATCTCTTCCAGTTTGATGTCAGAAGTACCTAAAAAGATCGACGGAACGGGATCTATAAAACTTCTAATCCCCATTTTATGCATAAGGTCAACAACTGCAGCCGGTTTAAACTGCTTCATCAGCCAGGCTGAAATATAATTTTCTGAATGTGCAAGGCCCCATGCCAGGGTCACACTCTTGCCATGAAATTCCGGAGGTCCGGTACTCCTTGGTTTCCATTGAGCTGTATCGCCAGGAATATCAAATGAATAAGGAATGTCTTCCACCAGCTGACAGGGCGAATATCCATTCTGCATAGCCACCGTATAGAGAAAAGGCTTAATGGTACTTCCTACCTGCTTCTTCTGAAGGGTAATTGCATCGTACTTGAAGTACCTGAAATCGGGACCTCCCACGTACGCTTTTACATATCCGTTATGCGGATCTTCAACCATGAATGCTGAACGAACAAAGTATTTATAATACCTTATTGAATCAAGCGGAGTCATTGTAGTGTCCCTGTCACCTTTCCAGGAAAATACCCTCATCTTCACCCTGGTGTTGAACGCAAGCATTATTGAATCCTCTGAGGTTCCCCTGGCTCTCATTATATAATACCTGTCGCTTTGTTTAATTGAAGCCATTATAAGATCATCAACTTCCTTCTTTGTCAGATCATCAGAATATGGCGGATTTTTGAGCCATCTTGCCCTTCTCCGGAAATCAGGCTGCACGTTTTTTGCCAGGTGTTCAGCCAGCGATTCCTCAGCATATTTCTGCATCCTCGAGTTGATTGTCGTATAAATCTTGAGTCCGTCCCTGTATACATCATATGGTGTGCCATCGGGTTTCTTATTCTTGTTGCACCATCCGTAAAGAGGATTGTTGTCCCATTCCCACTTGGCGTCATCATATGATTCCTGCCTGACATATTTATTCCTGTCGGGCTCAGGCTTTCTCATTATATTTGTCAGATATTGCCTCAGGTATGTAGCCATCCCCGAATTATGGTCTTCAAGCGTGAAGAAAACCTCAATCGGCAGTTTTTTCGCAGCATCGGCCTGTGACGGAGTTATAAAGCCACCTTTTTCCATTTGAGAGATAACAACATTTCTTCTCCGGAGCATCAGATCATAGTTGCGTACAGGGTTATATTTTGTTGATGCTTTCAGCATTCCAACTAAAACAGCAGCCTGTGGAAGCGAAAGAGAGTCGGGTGTCGTATTAAAGTATACCCGGGCGGCGGATCTGATACCAATTGCATTAAAGCTGAAATCAAATTTGTTCAGGTACATGGTAATAATTTCTTCCTTAGTATAGCTTCTCTCCAGTTTAATCGCAGTCTGCCATTCCTTGAATTTAGAAACACCCAGTCTGATCTTTTTTACCAATGCGGAATTTTTTGCAGTATCCCTGGGATAAAGCTGCTTTGCCAGCTGCTGGGTTATTGTACTTCCTCCTCCGGTATTCTGTCCCATGAGCACGGTAAGTACGGCTGCACGCCCCAAGCCTCTTATATCAACACCTGAGTGCCGTTCAAACCTTATATCCTCGGTAGCGATCAAAGCATCCGTGACATAATGCGAAATATCTTTATATTCAGTCCAGGTGCGGTTCTCAATACTTATCTTTCCTAAAAGTACCCCGTCTTCCGACAAAACCTGAGCTGCCAGATGATATTCGGGATTTTCAAGTTCGCTGAAAGATGGCATCGGACCCAGTTTGCCATTAGAAATAAGAGTGAATAGAACAACGAGGAAAAGAACTGGGAAAGAGAAGATTACCCAGAACCAGATCTGATATTTTTTGTTAGTTGTATTGCCTTTCATTTATCTGAGGAGTTTGGCCCAAAAATAGTAAATAATAAAGAATCTTAACGGTTTATTTTGAAGTTTGGTACCTAATTGATTTACTTTGTCGTCTGAAAAAAAGAATAAATATCTGCTGTCATGATCGAAAATCTTGTAATTGTTGAGTCGCCGGCAAAAGCGAAAACCATTGAGAAGTTTCTGGGAAAAGATTTCCGTGTTGTGTCGAGTTTCGGACATATCCGAGACCTTGCCAAAAAGAACCTTGGTATAGATATCGAAAATAATTTTGCCCCTGATTACGAAGTCCCTAAAGAAAAGGCAAAAGTTGTAGCTGAATTGCGTAAAGCGGCTTCTGAATCAAAGAATATATGGATTGCATCTGACGAGGACCGTGAAGGAGAGGCTATCGCCTGGCATCTGGCCAGTGTGCTGAAACTCGATTTGCTGACAACAAAACGAATTGTTTTCCACGAAATAACGAAGGAGGCTATTGACAATGCGATTGAAACACCAAGGCATATCGACATGAACCTTGTCAATTCTCAGCAGGCAAGGCGTATTCTTGACCGTATTGTTGGCTTCGAAATTTCACCAGTGCTCTGGAAAAAGGTTCAGCCGGCTCTTTCTGCAGGAAGGGTACAGTCTGTTGCAGTAAGGCTGATCGTTGAGAGGGAACGTGAAATTATTTCTTTTGAATCGGAATCAGCATTCAGGATCACTGCAATGTTTCTTATAGATTCCACAAAAGGTGAAAATGCTATACTCAGGGCAGAAGCTTCCAAAAGATTTCCTGACGAGAAAGAGGCATCTGCTTTCCTTGAACTTTGCAAGGGCGCACGATATTCAATCGGAAATATAAGCATAAAGCCAGGGACACGCTCACCGGCTCCTCCGTTTACCACATCGACTCTGCAGCAGGAAGCCTACAGGAAGCTAGGGTTTTCAGTAGCCCAGACAATGGCTGTTGCACAGAAGTTGTATGAGGCTGGAAAGATCACATACATGAGAACCGATTCAACAAATCTCTCTAACCTTGCACTTTCTAAAGCTAAGGAGACGATTACTTCTGAATTCGGCCAGGAATATTCCAAGACCCGCCAGTTTAAAACCAAATCAAAAGGAGCTCAGGAAGCCCATGAAGCTATTCGTCCGGCTTATCTTGAAAATTCCACTACAGCTGGAAGCCAGAACGAAAAACGTCTATATGAGCTTATCTGGAAAAGAACCATTGCTTCTCAGATGGCAGATGCACGGATTGAAAAAACTTCCATCTCTATTGACATGAATAATTCCCCCGTTACATTCCAGGCTAACGGAGAAGTGATCAAATTTGATGGTTTTCTGAGGGTCTACACCGAATCTTCCGATCAGGAGAACGGGGAAGACGACAGGTATGTTATTCCTCCCGTAACCAAGGGCATGCCTCTTACATACGACAATATCACTGCAACACAGAAATATACAGCACCTCCTCCCCGCTATACGGAAGCAAGCCTTGTTAAAAAACTAGAGGAACTGGGTATCGGAAGACCTTCCACTTATGCCCCTACAATCTCGACAATTCAGAACAGAGGTTATGTTTCGCGCGAAGACAGACCAGGAGAAAAAAGACAGATAAAGATCCTCTCACTTCTCAATGGCAAGATCACAAATTCGACCAAAACCGAAATTACAGGTAAGGAAAAATCTAAACTCTTCCCCCAGGATATAGGAATGATAGTAAATGACTTCCTTCTTGAAAATTTCTCTGAAATAGTTGATTATCATTTTACTGCAGAAGTTGAGGAGCAATTTGACGAAATAGCTCTCGGCAATCTGAAATGGACTGGCATGTTAGAAACCTTTTATTCTCCTTTCCATAAGACTGTAACTAATACTCTCGAGAAAAAAGAGAGAAAAACCGGTGTACGGGTTCTTGGTAATCATCCTGAGACAGGGGAACCGATTACAGTAAGAATGGGCCGCTTCGGGCCGGTTGCCCAGATAGGCGACTCGGGAAATGACGAAAAACCCCGTTTTGCAAGCCTGTCTAAAAACCAGCTGCTCGAAACCATAACAATTGAAGAAGCTCTTAACCTTTTCCGTCTGCCACGTTCACTCGGAGAATATGATGGTGCGGATATGGTTGTCGGTATCGGCAAATTCGGTCCATATATCAGATATAAGAGCAAATTCTATTCCCTGAAAAAGGATGTTGATGATCCTTATACGGTAACACTCGACAGAGGAGTTGAGATCATACTTGAAAAGACGGAAAGCGATAAGAAAAAAGTTCTTAAAGATTTTGGCGAAATACAACTTCTCAATGGAAGATATGGGCCATATCTCGTTAAGGAAAAACAAAACTTCAGGCTGCCAAAAGGTACAGATGCTGAAAACCTTACAAAAGAGGATTGCATTAAGATTATCGAAAACAGTGATAAAACCAAAAAGAGTGCATAATTAGCTATGGTAGATCTGAATGATTATTTCAATCCTGTTAGCATCGAAAGTCCGGATATTGAGTACCTGACACCGCAGGCCGGTTTCCCACACAATATAAGGATCCATACTGATAATTCTCCGGTTAAGGATATCAGTAAATACAAAATAGCAATTCTTGGAGTTCCGGAAGGAAGGAATTCACAAAACATAGGTTCAATAAAAGGCCCCGATCTGATCAGGGGAGAACTGTACAAGCTTGCCAAGATTCCCGGAAGGTCAAAGATCATCGACCTTGGCAATATGAAACAGGGTGTATCCTTCAATGATACCATTGCCGGGCTGACGGATGTTCTTGTTGAGCTAATCGGGGAAAACATTTTTCCGGTTATCATAGGCGGAAGCAGCGCTCTTATTCCTGCCATTGACAGGGCTGTTTCCCGGTTCTTAACGAAATACATACTCACATGCGTCGATCCCCGGATCGACTATAGCAATGAAAAAAGAGAACCCGACTCATTTAACTATCTGAATTCCATAATCAATAATCACAAAAGCAGCTTTTCACACTATATCAATATCGGGTATCAGACCTATCTGAATGATCAGCAGATATTGAACAGATTCCTGAAGAAAAGATCTGAACTGGTCAGGATAGGCGATGTAAGGCAGGCAATTTATCTTACCGAACCGCTCCTGAGAGATTCAGATGTTGCTCTTTTTGATATTTCAGCTGTCAGACAATCAGATGCTCCGGGCACTATAATGCCTTCACCCAATGGTTTTTACGGTGAAGAGATCTGCCTGCTCTCAAGATATGCGGGCATATCCGACAGGCTTAAAGTCTTCGGGCTGTTTGATGTGAATCCTGAGTTCGATTCGCGTAATCAGACTACAGGTCTTGCTGCCCAGATAATATGGTTTTTTCTTGAGGGATTCTCCCAGAAACAATATGAAACACCTGTTTTAAATCTCAGTAACTCAGGAAGATTCATCAAATACCATGTCAGAATTACTGATCTGGAAGATGATCTGATCTTTGTTAAAAGCAATCTGACTGACCGCTGGTGGATTGAACTTCCCTCCGAGAAGGATCAGATTCTTTATGTTGCCTGTTCGCATGAGGATTACCTTAAGGCCAACAGGAATGAGGTGCCTGACAGGTGGGTTCAGGCGGTTGAAAGGCTTAAGTCATAATTTCCTGTAACTCCTGTATATATAAATCCTTTTCACTTAAACAACAAATTCCTTTTCCCATCGTATAATAGGTGTTTATTAATTTTAAATAAATACCGGTAAATTTGTATACGACTCAGAATTTTATTTATTTTACTCGTTAAATCAATGTGTATTGCACCTGCAAACAGCCAGATGAAAAAGCTAAAGATTGCATTTGTGTTACTTGTACTTACTGGTCAGATGGTTATGGCTCAACAAGACCCTCTGTCGAGTCAGTATATGTTCAACACGCTGACATTTAATCCGGGTATTGCAGGTACCTCGGGAATGATATGTGCCACAGCCATGAACCGTCAGCAATGGGTGGGTTTCAAAGGAGCTCCGGCAACAACACTTTTTAACATAAGCGCTCCGGTTTCACCATTTGGAATAAAAAGCGGAGTAGGCATACTCGTCGAGAGTGATAACATAGGTTTCAATAAAAACATAATCCTCTCAGGATCATATTCATATCTCACCGATCTTGGAATGGGAAAGCTTGGAATAGGACTTAGTCTGGGAATGATAAATACAACTCTCAACCCTACCTGGGTAATCCCTTCGGGAGACGAACACACTCCTGTTTCAGGAGACCCGTTAATCCCTGAAAACAAAGAGAGCTATGTAGCTTTTGATGCCGGGTTGGGACTTTATTACAAAACCGACAAATACTATGGTTCTCTGTCGGTTACACATATAAATCAACCAAAGATCAATTTCAGCAAAGGTACTCCCTACTTCAGCAGACATTACTACCTTACCGGGGGATATAACATCCAGATGCCCAACCCATCCGTTGAATTGCTTCCTTCATTTTTTGCTGTCAGCGATGGCAAAGTAGTGCAGTTTGCAATAACTTCACTTATCAGATACAATAAAAAGGTATGGGGAGGCGTTTCATACAGAGCCGGAGATGCCCTGATCGGTATTGTAGGTCTGGAACTTTTTAATGGAATCAGACTTGGTTATTCATATGATTTTACAATTTCTGACATCGGAAAAGCCAGTTCAGGGTCGCATGAATTTATGATAAATTATTGCTTTGATCTTGGCCTGGGTAAAAGCCCGATGAAATATAAAAGTATCAGATTTTTATGATTATTGAAAAAAAATAACTTACTTGCAATATAAAATTCAATCGTACTATGAAAAAGGTAACCCTAGCTGTTCTAATATTAACACTCCTGTTAACTGGTTGTGGTTCTTCTAATAACGGAGAGTTGACCGGCGTTCAAGGGCGGAAGAAATTCTTTGAACCGGAACCGTTTGAGATGGCTTTTATTCCAGCCGGGAATTTTATGATGGGACCCAGTGATCAGGATGCCGTATGGGCAATGAACAGCATTTCCAAATCAGTTACTGTTGATGCTTTCTGGATGGATCAGACAGAAATAACCAATAACAAATATCGTCAGTTCGTTTATTACGTTCGCGATTCTATTCTCAGAACTAAACTTGGCAATGCCAGTGTGCCTGACAGAGAGTATTTTATGGCTGACAAAGACGGAAACGTCATCGAACCTAATGTTATAAACTGGGAAGAAAAGATAGACCCAAGGGAAGAAACAACCAAAGCTACCCTGGAAGAGATGTATTATCCTCCTGAAGAAAGATTTAACGGTAAAAAACAGATTGATGTAAGGAAATTAAATTATTCATATTTCTGGGTTGATTATCAGTCAGCTGCAAAATCAAACTACAAACAGGATTACGCAAACAATACCGGTAAATACGAAGGAAAAATAACTAATATCGACGGTTCTACCACAGATGTAAAAGACCGTTCATCATTCATCAAACACAATATCATTAATGTCTATCCCGATACACTCTGCTGGATACGCGACTTTACATATTCATTCAATGACCCGCAGGCTTCATTGTATTTCTGGCATCCGTCATTTGATGACTATCCTGTAGTTGGTGTTTCCTGGACCCAGGCAACTGCTTTCAGTATCTGGAGAACAAATTACATGAACACTGCACTCAGGAAAAACGGTGTTGCCGATGTACATGCATACAGACTTCCACTTGAAACCGAATGGGAATATGCAGCAAGAGGCGGATTAGACCTGTCAATGTATCCATGGGGCGGTCCTTATACCAGAAACTACAAAGGCTGTTTCCTCGCAAACTTCAAGCCACTGCGCGGTAACTATATCGACGACGGAAACGTTTATGCAGGGAAAGTCGGATCTTATGAACCAAATGAATACGGATTATATGATATGGCAGGAAACGTAGCAGAATGGACTTGCTGCGCATATTCTCCCTCAGCATATATCTTCCAGCACGATCTTCAGCCGAATTATGAATATAATGCAAAACCTCAGGATCCTCCTGTTATGAAGAGAAAAGTTATCAGAGGAGGTTCATGGAAAGATATTGCATATTTTCTGCAGACAAGTGCAAGAGACTATGAATACCAGGATTCAACCAAATCATATGTCGGCTTTCGTAACGTAAGATCATATATTGGTGTAAATTAATTAATTAGACATAACCCCTAAAATAATCAGGTAAAATGAGCCTAGCAGAATTAGTACAGAGCAGCGGGTGGAAAAATTTCATCGCTAAACTATATGGTTTAGGTGCTTCCGTAGTTATCATTGGTGCATTGTTTAAAATTCAGCACTGGCCACTGGCAGGAACCATGCTTACTATCGGCCTCCTTACTGAAGCAGTAATCTTTTTCTTTTCAGCATTCGAACCGCTGCATGAAGAAATAGACTGGTCGCTGGTATATCCTGAACTTGCCGGAATTCCTGAAGATGAAACTCCGGAGGTTGCAGCTCATGGCGGAAAATACAGTGGTGTTGGCTCAGGCGGTGGTTTTGGCGGCGGAATTGGAGGAGGCGTTGGCTCAGTAGCACTTGCCAAATTCGATGAAATGCTTGAGAAATCAGAGATCTCTCCCGACCTGTTCCAGAAACTGGGAGTGGGAATGAAGAAACTCAGCGAATCAACAGCAAATATGAATTCAATGGGAGATGTTTCAGCAGCTTCCACAAAATATATGAGCACGATCAACAGTGCCAATGATTCTCTCGGAAAACTTACTGACTCTTATCAGTCAACTACAAAACTGATCAACGAGACAGGCTCTGCATACCGCACTATGGCTGATTCAGTATCAGTCATCGAAGTAGGAGGAAAATCATACCAGCAGCAACTTGAATCACTCAATAAAAATCTTTCAGCGCTTAATGCAGTTTATGAGCTTCAGCGTAAAGGAGCAGATGAACACATTAAAGAATCTGACTCACTTTACAAGGGAATTCAGGGAATCATGAAAGACCTTTCAGAATCAGCCGGAGATACTAAAAAGTACCGCGAACAGATTACAAAGCTCAACGAGAACCTCTCGGCATTGAATAATGTCTATGGGAATATGCTTGCAGCGATGAATCTAAAATAAACGTGGCTTTTTTATCAAACTAAACCTAACTACAAAATGGCTCACGAAAAGCTATCTCCGCGGCAAAAGATGATCGGTATGATGTACCTGGTTCTTACCGCCATGCTTGCACTTAACGTATCAAAGGAGGCTGTTGAAGCATTTAAAAAAGTTGATAAGGGTCTTACTCAAACAATTACAAACTACTCAAATAAAAATAACCTGATCTACCAGGAATTTGACAGGGCAGCTGCAGAGAACCCGACAAAAGCAGGCAAATACAAAACTGCCGCATATCAGGTTAAAGAGCGGGCTGATGAAGCTTTCAACTTTATCCAGGACCTCAAAATACAGATTATTAAAAAAGCAGAAAAAGATCCTGAAACCCCTGCTGTTAAAGGTAACGAAGTTATTATTGAAGAAGTCAAAAGAATAGACGACACCAATGTACCGTCTGAAATTCTTATCGGAGCTAATGAGAACGGAAAAGCCAACGACCTGAAAGCTCTCCTCGCTGAATACCGCCAGTTCCTTATTGCAACTCTTGAAGGTAAAAATCCAACAGCTGAAAAAGCTCTGAATGCAAGCCTTAACACCGATGACGCAAAGAATAAAGACGGTGAAACCGAAAAATGGGCAAACCTGAACTTCCAGACCCTTCCGCTTGTAGCTGTAATCTGTATCCTTTCGGAATACCAGGTCAGCGTCAGAAACGGTGAAACAGAAGTTCTTAATTATTTATATTCCCAGATTGACGCTTCCTCTTTCAAATTTAATAAGCTTACTCCTATTGTAATCCCTGTAAATAATTATGTAACAGTTGGGAGTAATTATGAGGCTCAGGTTTTCATTTCAGCTACTGATACCACACAGAAACCTGATATTACTGTGAACGGAGGTGGCAAACTGGCAATAGATGAATCAGGAAAGGGCCTTTATAAAGTAGGCGCAACATCAGTGGGCGCAAAAAGATGGGGAGGTATAATATCTTTGAAAGCTCCTGACGGATCTTTAAAAACATATTCTTTCAATGCAGAATATAATGTCGGAGAACCAAATGTTATTGTTTCCCCAACAGCAATGAACGTAATGTATTACGGTATTAATAACCCTATTGATGTTTCTGTTCCGGGAGTTAGTCCTGACAAACTTAAAATAAAAGTGGTCAATGGCACGTTCTCTACTGAAAAGGTTAAGAACTCAAAAGGAGAAAACTTTAAAGGCGCCTGGGCAGTTAAACCAAATGCAGTAGGTCAGAATGTACAGGTGATTGTTACTGCTGATATCAACGGGAAACCGGTACAATATGCGCCGTACGACTTCAGGGTGAAACCAATACCAAGCCCTGTTGCAATATTTGGCGGAAAAAGTACAGGAAGTATTTCGAGAGCAGATGCTCTGGCACAACAGGGAGTATTTGCCATAATGCCGGATTTCGACTTTGAGCTCAATTATACAGTAACAGGCTTTACAGTTTTTTATACTGATAAAGGGATGGATATTGAAGAAGCAAGCTCAGCCAGTACCTTCACACCAAAACAAAGACAGGCTCTGAATGGGCTTACAAGAGGCAAAAACCTGATGATAAAAGACATAAAAGCTCTGGGCCCGGATGGAAAAACAAGGGAACTGAACTCTATAATCCTTAAAATAAACTAGTATTTAAATAAATATACTAACATGAATAAGAAAGTACTTTTGGGAATTATTGCCATTGCTCTTTGCGGTATTATGAATGCACAGAGTTTCGGTGATATATACCAGAAATCGATTACAGATGCAGCGAAGATAAATTATCCGTATCTCAGGGAGGCAGATGTAATCTGGTCAAAGAAAATATACAGGATGATCGATCTTCGTGAAAAGATGAATCAACCTCTCTATTTTCCAACACTACCAACTTATGATGGCAGACAGAGCTTCATAAATGTGCTGCTCGATGAAATTAAGGCAGGCCGCCTTAAAGCATATGATCCAAATAATATTAATGTAAGCACAACATACAGTGATATTGAAGTGAAACTTGGTGCTGTTCCTAAAGTGGTTACTGTCCAGCTAAACGCAGCAGGTGCAACTAGAGAAGATACAGTGAAACAGGAAGCCAAGCCTGAAGAAGTAAAAGAACTGCTTCTTTACGAAGAATGGTACTTTGACAAGAAACTCTCAAAACTCGATGTAAGAATTATTGCCATACAACCTATTTACATGGGCTTTGATGAACAGGTTGGAAGAGCCAAGAAAATTGGTCTGTTCTGGATTAAATTTGATGATGCAAGAGATGCTCTTGCAAAAAAAGAAGCCTATACAACCAACAACGATGCCCAGCGTATCTCTTTCGATGACTTATTCATGCAGAGAAGATTCAGCAGCGTCATTAACGGCGAATCAAACGTATACAGCGACAGGAGAATTGCTGAATACCAGGTTGGGAAAGCATCCCTTTATGAAGCAGAACGTATTAAAACAGAGCTCTTCAACTTTGAACATGATCTCTGGGAATACTAGAAAATATATGATATAAAAAAAAGAGGCTGATAAAACAGCCTTTTTTTTGTCTCTATATATTCCTGGCCAAAGCTTAATATCCTAAAGAAACTTTTCTTTTCCTGAATTCCTGATATCCTCCAGGTATTGCTTTATATTCTGTTCTTCTTCCTTTTTAACAATCAAAAGTACATCTTCCGAATCAACAACTATATAATCCTTCAACCCATGCAGTACAGCTATCTTCCCCGGAGAAATATTATAGATATTCCTCTGACTTTCATAAGAGAATACATCTCCCCTGATAGTTGAGTTCCCGTCTTTATCCAGCTCAGAATGTTCATAAAGTGAACCCCAGGTTCCAAGATCAGACCAACCTACTTCAGTGCACATCACATATACATTATCTGCTTTCTCCATGATTCCGTAATCAATGGAAATGCTGCGGCATTCAGCATAGGTTCGTCCGATAAAGCTCTTTTCTTCATTTGTGCCGAAAATATTCCTTCCTTCATCAAATGCGGAATACATATCAGGCATATGTTTCTCAAAAGCAGAGATGATTGATTTGATATTCCAGATAAATATCCCGGAATTCCAGAAGAAATCACCGCTTTCAAGAAAAACTTTAGCCAGATCAAGATCTGGTTTTTCGGTAAAAGTTTTAACCTTAACAATGTGTTCAAATCCTTTCACCTGCTTTTTCTGATCAGCCTGAATATACCCATATCCTGTTTCAGGGCGGTCGGGTTTTATACCAAGAGTAACCAGTGCGTCGTTACCTTCAGCGAACTCATAGCAGCGCTTTATTACATCACTGAACTTATCTTCCTTAACTATCAGATGGTCAGCCGGTGTGACAGCTATTACTGCATCGGGATTTTCATTAAGTATCCTGAATGTACCATAAGCAAGACATGGAGCGGTATTCCTGCGGAATGGCTCGCCAAGTACCCTCGATGGATCTATGCCGAGCTGTTTAATTACCAGATCTGTATAATTGGCACTCGTTACAACAAAAATATTCTTCTCCGGACAGGTCTTTCTGAACCTCCGGTAAGTCTGCTGAATAAGTGTCTCACCGTCCCCCATGATATCGAGGAACTGCTTTGGCATGTCACGTCGGCTAAGAGGCCAGAATCTGCTTCCTACCCCACCTGCCATTATTATAACATATCTGTTATCCATAAGAAATTTTGAATTATATCAATTTATGCAAATATATAATTAATTATGCACACAGGTTTCAAAAAGCTGAATACTGAAATCCCATAATTATTAGTAATTTTGGGGGTCCTCAATATTAAAAGAATGATTAAATTCCTTACGCAGGTCGGACATTATTTCCTGTTTCTCAAGAAGGTTATCTCAAAACCCGAGAAACCAAAAATATACTACAATCAGACAATGAAGGAACTGGTATCACTGGGACTTACTTCAGTTGGTATCGTTGCAATCATCTCCTTCTTCATGGGGGCAGTTATTACGCTGCAAACCGCTTACAATACAGAAAATCCCATTTATCCTAAATACCTCATCGGACTTGGCTGCCGCGACTCAATGATCCTTGAATTTTCTTCAACAATCGCAGCACTGATCCTTGCAGGAAAAGTAGGATCAAACATAGCATCGGAAATCGGAACAATGAGGGTCACAGAACAAATCGACGCAATGGAGATCATGGGGGTCAATTCGGCTTCATACCTGGTACTGCCTAAAATAGTTGCTACCATATTATTTAACCCCCTTCTTACACTAATGAGCATAGTTGTTGGGATTGTAGGCGGGGGCGTTGCAGGAACCTTTTCAGGGGTGATGACACTTGAAAATTTCATTTACGGTATCCAGTATGCCTTTATTCCATACTATATTGTTTATTCGCTTATAAAAACAGTGTTTTTTGCCTTCATAATATCCAGTGTTTCTGCTTTCCAGGGCTATTATGTTGAAGGAGGATCGCTTGAGGTAGGCCGGGCGAGTACAAAAGCAGTCGTTTACAGCAGTGTGCTTATTTTGCTGTTTAACGTAATCCTTACTCAAACTCTCTTGTCATGATCAGGGTCAGTAATCTCACAAAATCGTTCAACGGAAAAACAGTCCTTAATGATGTTTCTGTGACATTTGAAACAGGAAAGACTAATCTGATCATCGGCAGAAGCGGCTCCGGCAAGACTGTCCTTCTTAAGTCCATTGTCGGCCTTCTTGAAATAGATATGGGGGAGATATGGTTTGAAGATGTTCTGTTTAACAAGCTTGATTTTAAAGATAAAAAAGTGATTCGCAGCGAGATGGGCATGCTCTTTCAGGGAAGCGCCCTTTTCGATTCGCTTACTGTCGAACAGAATGTGAAGTTCCCCCTCGATATGTTTTCCGCGCAAACCCAGGAAGAGAAAGTCGAGAGAGTTAATTTCTGCCTCAACAGGGTGGATATAAATAATTCTAATAAGCTTTACCCTTCTGAATTATCAGGAGGAATGAAGAAAAGGGTTGCGATTGCCCGCGCAATAGCATTAAACCCCAAATATCTGTTCTGCGATGAGCCTAATTCGGGCCTCGACCCTTTAACAGCGATTCTTATTGATGCACTTATAAAAGAACTCACTGAAGAGTATTCAATGACCACCATTGTCAATACTCACGATATGAATTCGGTTATGGAGATCGGTGAGAAAATAGTCTTTATTAGCCAGGGAACAAAGTGCTGGGAAGGAGATAAAAATGATATACTGAATTCAGACTGTGAACCTCTGAACGATTTTGTTTTTGCCAATTCTCTTGCTAAGAAGCTGAGAACCGCCCGAACTTAATCATTTTTTGTTCTCATTTATTTCCTCATAATCAATATATTCGCCTATTTCCTTTGAAACTTTTTTCTGAGGACTGTTGTCGTTTTTGACATTTTGAGAATGATCACCCGATGCACTGCTTTCTTCTCCAAACTTTACGAAAGACCTGACAACCAGGTAACCAATTATTATAATCAGAATATAGCGAATCAGAATCATATTAATTATTTTCTTCTAAGTTCATCTTTTGCCCTTAAATCTCTCTACTCAATCAGAACCATTGGTTTGTCACTCTTTTCCTTTTGCCTGTTCCCGAAAACAATATTCATCCCAAAGCGCAAATTTATAGTATTCCAGGTATCCGGAATCAGAATGTTTGTCTTATCATTTTTTATCCTGTTAAAAACAACAGGTATCCTGTCGCTTAAAATATAGAACTGGGTCACTCCCGCCCTGAATGATATGCCTGCACCAAGATTATCGTAACGATGATTCTCCGCAGTATAGCTTATACTTGTTGAAAATAAATTCCCGATATTTAAATTTGCAGATAAAGTCAGCGCTTCCCGGAGCTGTTTTTCTATTATCCTGGTATATGAGAGCAGCCCAACCGAAAAACTTTTAGTCAAATTATAACTACCTCCCACGGAGACTCCAAAAGGGAGATAGGTTGCAAATGGTTTTGCTGTGTTAGTAACAACAAAAGCATTCTTAAGAGAATCGAGCATGTCCTGGCCAACCTCGTCAAATGTTTTTGACCCGTCGATTACATCGGAAACATTCAGGCCGCTGAATACAAACTGATTGTTGGCTTTTAAATTAGTAACATCTGTCTTCCATCTTATGAAACCAAGGTCTGTAATTGATGCTGACAGCGTAATCCTGTCATTAAGCTCGTAAGTTGCTCCGATATCAAGGCCAACTCCCATATTCCCCTTACCCATAAAAAAGTCTTTGGCTCCCGACGCGTTATTCAACTTTTTGTCATCAACCTTTATACTGTCAATATTATTTTTTGAATCTGTATAAACTTTTACCGGTCCGCTGAAATTAACTTCCATGTTTGCATCGAAGGTATGGCTGTAATTATTGTTCACACTTATTCCCAGGGAATGATTTACTATCGAGGCATCTGCTATACCGAAGAGTAACTTGCCCTTTATCCCTATTCTGAGCTTCTCTGTGATGTTTTTGGAAAATCCGAGGCCAACTTCACGGTAATACCTCATGCTCCCTCTCAGCGAAGATAAATCGATTTTACTGCCTGCAAACTGCTCGTTTCCTTTTAATGCCAGACTGAAAAAATCACCGGGTATTACCAAATTCCCTTCTATCCGATCATTAACATCAAGAAATACATAGCCGTCGTTGCCAACCGAGAATCCAATTCCAAGAAGCTGGATAGTTGTCTGAGGGTCAAAAAAGTTCTTGTCCCTTATTTTAGCGAGAAACTTATCAGGATTATAATCGTGATTAAGAAAGGTAATAACAGAATCGTTAAGCGGTCTTTTGAGGAATACATCTGAAAAGTTAACGAAATTATTGTTAATATTCAGATTGATCCCTGAGATAACCGGGAGGCCGATATATAAGGAATTGCCTGGCCGTAATGCAGGATTCAGCAAATGATTCTGCGGAAGATTCATGAAGTATAAAGTCTGATTATTCTGTGCCGAGATACCCGAAGAGGTTGCCAGCAGTATAATTGCGAAGAGGTGTTTAATTTTCCCTGACATATGGTCGTATATTTTAAAATACTTTTTTAATTCAGGTTTATAACGGGTTGTACAACGAGAGCCGCAGTAAAACTGATCCTGTAATCGGAATAAATTCTTACTATTCCATTTGCTGTTGAATTAAGGGTGAATTTGAAAATGATCTTGTCAGCTTTATCCACTGAACCAAAAAAGTCCTTGTTGAATTCAATAGTTGTGGTTGTTTCTGTAGTCCCGTTTGCCTTTCCGGTCGCATCAACCGGAGCCGGGGAAAGCAATGAAGCTGCATCAACGGTTTTTATATTTGTTTGGCTCTTAGAGTCGAACAGGATCATCTGTACTGAAACTCCCAGCGGGAATCCGTTGTTTGCTGTAAGAATAACACGCAATAGCTGAAAATCTTCCGGCTTTATCTTGTCGTCAGAAGAGCTGTCGGTCTTTAAAAAATTCTTGACTGTATCGGCATAAGCAAGATTATTGATTTTCAACTCCAGTGGAATCTCAAGTTCTAATGAGCCTGTCATTCTCCCGGCGCTCAGAATGTCGGTCGGATCAACTCCGCTTTTAACCTGACTGGTCAGAGTAGCAGATCCGCTATAATTAAGAATATCGGGTGGAAGTGAAATCAATGATGGCAGATTGGAATTATTCTTATCGATAATATATGTTGCGCTTATTACCTGCTGAACAGGAATATTAGGTTTTAAAAGCTTAAACGGAGCAAGGTTGAGATTAACAGTCTTTGAGCCTCTTTTAGCATTGACATTTAAATTTATTTTTACTGAATCGGCAAAAGAATTTGTGTAGTTAAGCTTAAGCACCGGACTTATAATCTGGAAATCTCCTGTAATATGGCTGAAGATATCTTCAATGTTCACATCAAAAGTTCCGGGATCGATTATTGCAGTTTTTACAATCGTTCCCTTTGAGAAGTCCGACAGTTTAAGATCCACTATTGAATCCTTTTTGAAGATAAGGGTAACAAGTTTATTCTGATCAAAGACAATGGTATCAGTCGGTTTTACCATGTCACTGAACAAGACATCCCCCTTAACCGCGGATATGGCCCACGTAGGTGAAAGCTGATACTCTTTGGCAAGCTTATTCATGTTATATGTCTCTTTCACGCAAGCTGTTGCGAAGACGATCATTATTACCGTAACAAGGAGACGCGATCTCTTTCCCATGGTTTTCTATTTTATGTCTGTTCCGATTTTATAATTATAAAGAAACCTGTCGGTTCCGCCAACAACAAGATGCCAGCCGCTCTTATCTGATAATTTCCCGATTGAGAACATTGATGCTCCCCGAAGAGGGAATCCTTCCATTATATTGCCGCTTTTGTCTATAAGATAAATCAGGTTCTTATTCACATCGAAAACTCCGATCTTTCTGTCGGAAGCTGAAAAGATAAAATTAATTGGTCCCCCCAGGTTATCCGAACCGAATTCACGATTAAAAATCTCCGATCTGTTATGATTATAAAGATACAATTTACCTTTATCAATAAAAATGTATTCCCCTGAACCGTCGCCGTCAACATCAAAAAAATCGAATGTGTGGTTAGCTGAAAATTGCCTGATATTGAATTTTTTAACCGTACCATCAAAATAGATTTGCTGAATGGTGCCATCGCCGGCAGTGCAAACAACAAAAGGATCCGACCCGGCATTCAATCTCAGAGAGGAACCCGGAGATCTCGTTACCTGTTCATTGAGGTTCATCCTTTTATTTCCGCTCCGGTCAAGAAAATAGATTGATTTATCGTCAGTAGCTACTATATAATCTTTCCCGGATACTTTGAAATAATTTATATCAGAATTTACATATCCGGTTGTTTTGTAGGGCTTCCATCCTTTAACCACGCTACCTGTCTTATCGTAAGAATAAATAAGCTTATCTTCTCCTGCAATGAATATCCTGTAATTAAGATTATTATCGTAATCAAACATTACCATCGAGTTTGTTGCCTGTGATCTCAGTTTTACGGGATATCGTTCTACATAGTTACCATTTCTGTCAAGAATATGCAGATAATTTTTCCCGGAAAACATTAACTGGTACTTCCCGTTACGATAATAATCTATCATATATACGGAGCTGACAATTCTTTCGTTAAGCGGCACTTTCCACAGAACTCTTCCCGCAGCATTAATAAGGTAGGTATTGTTTTTCAGATCCTGAATAAAGATCTCCTTTGCTCCGGTTATGTGATTAGTAAAAAAGAATGGCTTTATACTGGCGGTTGTATCGAGCAGGGTTTCCCATTCAGTGTTTGATTCTTCTCTCGCTTCTTCCTTGAATTTAACCGACAGACTATTATAGATCATCCCGTTGCTGGAAGCAAACTGATAGCCCGCAGCCTGGATCTTTGCAAGCGAGCCTCTGTTGGATTGCAGGGCATTTATTATGTCCTGATTAAGGAATCCAGCCAGGTAATCGATAATACGCGAGGGGATACAATAGAAAAAATAACCGGCCCGGCTTGGAAGTGTATTCTCGAAATCCCTGTACGTAAGATCATTTGCCAGTGTTTTGTTCAAGATATTGTCATAAAGCAATCTGTAGATCGTGCTGAAGGAGCTTCCTGTTATCATGAAATTATCGTAGAAAGTAACAAGAGTCTCATTATTATCAGGTGCAAATCCTGGCAAGAGAACCCTGATAAGTCCTGTTAAGGAGGTTCTGTAAACAGGAATCTTCACCTGGTCGTCAGGCTGAAAATAAAGAGTTTCGATTGTTGCTCCGGATAGTTCAAGAAAATGCTGTTCAGCCTGATCGCGGTTTGCTAATTCATATATTACCAGCGAATTATCAGAAGCTAATTGTCCTTTGATATCAATTATTGCCCTGGTAATCTCTTCTCCGAGATATGGCTTAATATTTTCAGCCAGTTCAGGAGTACCTGCGGAAACAGAATTGTCGATGGAACTATGAATAGTTAATGACGGAATAATAAGCGATTCAAACAGTACGGTTGATGATGGAAGTATCTTATATGTGTGGAAGTCCTTAATAGGAATAGTTTTGTACCTGTAAAGCAATTCGGAAGAATCTGTGCTTTCCGTGTATCCGCTTAGCACCAGTCCGTCTTCACTTATGTAAATATCTCCTCCCGCAGTGCTTGCCAGTCGTGTGATATTGCCTGCCAGCTTTTTACTCCCCGGAACCAGGACAGGCCTTATGAAATCGGGAAGATTATGAAAAACAACGAATATTTTATCGACAGTTTTTCCTGATGCCTTTAATACCCTTGTAAATCCGGGTACATTTCTGACATCATTTCCCGAACCTGGTTGCAAAGCTGCTTTTTCGAGCAGCTCCTTTGAATTCGAACATACAATAAGGCCTGATACCAGAGAAATATATGCTGTATCCCTGTTTTTGTCACTCAGATAAGGGAGTACAATAACCTTATTGCTATTTATCCTGGTTTCTAGCACTTCCTTTACTCCCGACAGGCTTAACATCTCCTTAATATGGCGAACTTTGATATCGGCGGGCACTGGCATTGAGAGAAGTGAAACTATCTTCCCGTTCATGTTCCCATGAAGTGAGATAATAGCTGATCCATCATTAAAGAGTCTTTTGAAACCCTGTTTATTCAGAAGGTCTGCAAAATATTTCAAATGCTGATTAAATGTACTTAGTTCCTTGATTTTTCCGACTTCACCAAACAAACCTTTTTCTGTTGTCAGTGAGTTCATTAAGCTTCTCAGGTCAGCTGTTTCGATAACTATGCACGCATCGGTGGGAATTGTCTTATAGGGATCCGTAAACAGGCTCTTTCTTCCCAGCTGCAGAAAATATCCCATTATGGCAAGACCTGCAATCAGGATTATTACCGTAACAATTGCAATCCTTTTACCCACGATCAGATTATTAATAGTCCTTTCAAAAATAACAAATAAAAGAATACTTGCGGCGATGGGAATGAATTAACAATTTCAGATCACTATTCTTAAGTAACCTGATAATTTTGGCACGCATTTTGAAATACATATATTACACAGACAATCTCAATCATACCCCTGATAACTCAGGGCAGCCAGGCCAAACCCCTGGCTTTTTCATTTAAAAAGGTCTGTATCCTATGATTTTTCTGACTTCGCTTACAGTTTTTGAGGCGCTGTACCTGGCTTTCTCTGCTCCATCTGCAACAACCTTTGCCAGGTATTTATTATCTGATATCAATTCATCTATCCTGAGACGGATCGGATCATTAAATTTGATGATATCCTCTGCAAGCTGCTTTTTCATGTCTCCGTAACGGATCTCACATAAAGCATATTTTTCCCTGAAGAATTTAACAGTTTCCTGGTCAGATACAACATTCATAATGGTAAACAGGTTATTAACTGCTTCAGATGGCTCCTGATTGGGAACAGTCGGACCGGCATCTGTAACAGCGCTCATAACTTTCTTCCTGATGGCCTGAGGTGTATCCGCAAGGAATATCCCGTTGCCTTCACTTTTACCCATCTTTCCTGTACCGTCGAGTCCGGGAATTTTAACAAGCTGCTGCCCGAAATTATAGGCATCAGGCTCGGGGAAAAAGTTTACCTCATACATCTGATTGAATCGTCTGGCAAATTTCCTGGTCATCTCAAGATGTTGTTCCTGATCTTTTCCAACAGGTACCTTATTTGCTTTATGTATAATAATATCAGCAGCCATCAGAACCGGATATGTCAGAAGTCCTGCATTTATATTATCAGGCTGTTTCCTGATTTTTTCCTTAAAAGATGTTGTCCTCTCCAGCTCTCCGACATAAGCGTTCATATTGAGAAGAAGATAGAGCTCTGACACTTCCGGAACATCGCTCTGTATGAATACAGTTGAAATTTCCGGATCTATACCGCAGGCAAGATATTCTGCAAGAACCTGTTTGATGTTACCATGAAGATCTGCCGGCTTGGGATGGGTTGTAAGAGCATGATAATCAGCTATAAAAAAATAACAATTATTCTCGCTCTGCATCTTCAGAAAGTTTTTAATAGCCCCGAAATAATTCCCCAGGTGAAGATTTCCCGTCGATCGTATACCGCTTACAACTGTGTCCATTATACTACCAAATAAAAATTTTGTCCAAAGCTAATAATTTTTTCCTGACCTTTAGCTTTTACCCCCCAACCCCCCTGAAGGGGGGCTAATTCACTTATATTAAATAAAACAGATATAAATACCATATTTACCCCCCTTTAGGGGCGAAGGGGGGCAAGTTCTATAAAAAATTGTACCTTTGCCGCTTAAATACTCATGGCCATGGAATCTACAAGACAGAAAAAAGTATCGCGTTTAATCCAGAAAGAACTGGCCGACATCTTTCTTAAAAGGGGAAATGAATTTGCACACGGGAAACTGGTCTCAATAACAAGGGTAAGAGTAAGCCCCGACCTGTCATTCGCGAAAGTCTATATAAGCATCTTCCCCACTACCAATCAGGAGGACGTGCTTAAGGCAATACAGGAACACAGCTCAAAAATAAGGTTTGACCTCGGCCAGAAAGTAAGAACACAACTCAGGATCGTTCCCGATATCGCCTTTCATATTGATGATAGCCTTGACTATATTGACAAAATAGACAAGCTGCTGAAAATCTGATTCATATGCAATACGAACCAATTAAAAGATCTCTTGGGAAGGTTTTCTCAAAATCGCTTTTTCTGAGAAAAACACTTTATTTTCTCCTCGACTTGCTTCTTCTCCGTACCTGGCATGTGAAAAAAGCACTGAGAAAATTAGTCTCTCAGCTCCCGTCAGATGCTAATGTCCTTGATGCAGGCTCAGGATTCGGGCAGTACACCTGGCGTATGAGCAGGCTGCATAAGCAATGGAAGATAAAAGCAGTGGACATAAACACCGAACAGATTGATGATTGCAATCATTTTTTTGAAAGGACAGGTCTGTCTGACAGGGTCAGTTTTAGTACCGGTAACCTGACCGCTCTCAATGATCTGCATTGCTATGATCTGATCCTTTCGGTTGATGTAATGGAACACATCGAGGAGGATGTAAAGGTATTTCAGAATTTCTATAAATCACTTAAGAATAACGGATTCCTGCTGATCTCAACTCCTTCCGACCAGGGAGGATCTGATGTTCATGACGATAATGAAGCATCATTTATCGATGAACATGTGAGGGATGGATACGGCATAAAAGATATTACTGAAAAACTGACACGTGCAGGCTTTAGTTCGGTTGATGCAATTTACACTTATGGGAAACCGGGAGGTATCTCATGGCGCTTGTCGATGAAATATCCTATCAGGATGCTGAATGCTTCCTATTTCTTTTTCCTCCTGCTGCCATTCTATTACCTTATATTTTTCCCGGTTTCAATCATCCTGAACATTTTTGATCTCTGTTATACTCATAAAACCGGAACCGGACTTTTGGTCACAGCCAGAAAATCAGATCAGTGAAACTCTCATTATACATAGCAAAGAGATATCTGTTCGCAAAAAAATCGCGGAACGCCATAAACATAATTTCAGCTGTTTCGGTAGCCGGTGTTGCTGTAGGAACAATGGCACTGATCATCATTCTCTCGGTCTTTAATGGACTTGAAACAATGGTCAGCAAAATCTTTAACACCTTTGATCCTGATATTAAAATAACAGCTGCAGAAGGAAAGACATTTATTCCTGATACTGCACGGCTTAAACTACTCGCAAAAGTTGACGGATTATCAGCCTACTCCCTTACCATTGAGGATAATGCTCTCCTGAAATATGGTTCGCGCGAATATATAGCTACCATTAAAGGTATTGATGAGAATTATGCCACTGTATCAAACATCGACAGTTCGATGTGGGAAGGGGAATTTATACTCAGAAATGATAAGGGACGACCATATGCCATTCCCGGAATCGGTGTTGCACAATACCTGGGAATAAGGGTTAATTTCATAACTCCGCTTGAAATAATTTTTCCGAGAAAGACCGGTTCAAACAATTTCACAGCTGAAAACTCCCTGAATAGGAAATTCATCTTCCCCTCGGGTATTTTTGAGGTCGAGAAGGAATATGATTCCAAATATGTTTACATCCCAATAGAGTTTGCACGTGAGCTTACTGAAACCGAAAATGGGGTTTCAACCATCGAAGTTAAGTTCAGTAAAAATGCCAATGCAGCTTCTGTCCAGCGTAGCATTTCCAGAATTTACGGCAAAGATTTCATTGTTCAGAACAGGTATGAACAACAGGCTATCTTTTACAAAGTGATGAAATCGGAAAGACTGGCTATATTCTTTATCCTTACACTGATCCTCATCATTGCCTCATTCAATATCATCGGATCACTGACAATGCTTATTATCGAGAAGAAACAGGATATTGAAATCCTTAAAAGCCTGGGCGCTGATAATAATCTGATAAGAAAGATATTTATTTTTGAGGGTTGGCTGATCTCTATTATCGGAGCTTCTTCAGGGATTATACTTGGCTTTATCGTATGCTGGCTTCAGCATCGGTACGGGTTGGTAAAACTTCAGAGCCAATCACTCATTATGGATGCGTACCCAGTAGTAATGAAGCTGAGGGACTTTATAATTGTTCCTGCAACAGTTCTTCTTATTGGCTACTGGGCTGCCTGGTACCCGGTCAGGTTTCTGACAAAAAGATATCTCAATAAGGACGTTTGACAATCAATTCTTATATTTACCGAATATCGTGCTACAAAGAAGCAAAATGGGAAAAACCATTAATTTTATAAGAACACAGACAGTAATCATAATCCTCTCATTAACAGTGTTTTTTGTAATGGCAGGATCGTGTACCAGTAGGAGAAGCAAGCTCGATTCCAGGAATCTTATTCCTGCAAAAGAACTGGTTTCTGTTCTGGTCGATATTCATCTTACCGACGGACTTATCACGATTCCAAAAATAAATGCCTGGGCCTCAAAACTTGATTCTATTACCACTTATTACCAGGTCATTGAAAAACATGGCTACACCAAACAGATGATGGACAGGACGCTGAACTACTATTTCGTTAATGATCCAAAAGAACTAAGTAAGATTTATGATCAGGTATTAGGCATCCTCAGTGAAATGGAATCGCGGGCTGCCAGGGAATCCACTTCAGAACAGGCACATAATTCAAATATATGGCCCGGAAAAGACTTTTACACATGGCCTGGTGTCAGTTACAGAGACACAACATTATTCGATGTTACTTTGACCAAACCCGGAATATACACACTCACATTCACTGTTACCTTATTCCCCGATGACCAGTCGCTGAGTCCCCGGCCGACAATATACTCCTGCCCTGCTGATAGTATAAATAACGGTAAAAAAAGCTACCAGAAATCCATTCCTTACATAAAAGACGGAATGCCGCATATCTATTATTTCAATCTGAAAGTATTCAGCAAACCAAGGCACATACGCGGATGGCTTTACGATTATGAAAACAGACCCGAAGGTTTAAATAAGCACATTCAGATAGAGAATATATCACTCGCCTTAACCACCGCCTCGTTAACGGTACAATGAAACGCTTTGCAGCCCAGTATATATTTACCAATAACGGCCCGCCGCTTAAAAGGTCAGTAATTACTGTTGAAGATGATGGTACGATAGTAAGTGTCATCGATAATACAGGAGTGCTGACAGAAGAACACTCGACGGAATTCCACAATGGAATAATTATCCCCGGAACCAGCATAGATATACTCAAAGAGCTCAAAACACTTCAGCTAAAACTACCGGAAATACATCTGCAAGATCTGATCCTCCGGGCAGGATTAAATTTCCAGGCTGCCCAGGGAGATACTGAACAATTAATAGAGATAATACCTGGCACTAAGCCGGGGCTCCTTCTGATTCAGGATCTCGACCTGCAAAAAATGAAGCTGCTGCCTGAAAGTTATATAACACGGTTGATTTAGTCTGCCCGCGCACGCCAATTTTCGGGTGATTAGGAATAGGACTATGAGTTTGCTTCGCTTCGCTCGCAATGACAGCGGATTCTATAAAGTTCCATCTGGCTCCCGATACGGATTATAATAAACGGACGTGTCATTGCGAGCACTTCGAAGCAATCTCAAGGGATATTGTGCAAATTTTATTAAATTTGTCCCCTGGTAAAAGGATCATTTAATGGCTACATTTCTTTTCGATGAAATAATATTCGGGCCGGTTAAAAGCAGAAGGCTGGGTGTCTCACTTGGCATAAACCTTTTGCCTGTTGACAGGAAAATCTGCAACTTCGATTGTGTGTATTGTGAATGCGGATGGACTGCCGGAGCGGATAAGAAAGGCAGCCATCTCCCGGAACGCAGGGATGTTTATAAAGCCCTCGAAGAGAAGCTTTTGGAAATGAAGGCAAAGAATCAGTCGCCTGATGTGATAACCTATGCAGGCAACGGGGAACCTACCCTTCATCCTGATTTCCCTGGCATAATTGACGACAGCATCGTGCTGAGAGATAAATATTTCCCTCAGGCCAGAATTGCTGTCCTGTCTAATGCAACTACAATTGATAATCCTGCAATAAACGCTGCACTAAGAAAAGCTGATCAGAACATCCTTAAGCTCGACTCTGCAATTGAATCTACCATCAACCTGCATAACCAGCCCAAAGCCAGAATTGACGTTGAAAAGCTCATTGGCAACCTGGCTGCATTCAATGGGAAGGTTATCATCCAGACTCTTTTTCTCCGTGGAAAAAATAACGGAATAACCATCGATAACACCACCGATGATGAAATTGATGCATGGCTTAAAGCAATTGAAAGAATAAGACCATCTGAAGTAATGATCTATACAATATCGAGAGATACTCCGGATGGAGCCGCACTGAATAAAGTGCCTCTTTCCGAGCTTAAGATGATTGCTTCACTGGTTGATTCTATGGGCATCAGGACACAGGTTTCGGGTTAAATTGGACAAAAAATTAAATATTCTCATCTGCCCCCTCGAATGGGGATTAGGCCATGCCGCAAGGATGATTCCTGTTGCCAGGAAGCTGAAGGAGATGGGCCATAATGTAATTATTGGTTCCGGGCAAAAACATTCAGCGCTCTTCCAAAGTGAAATAGAGGGACTTTCATACGTCAGTTTCACCGGATTCAAACCTGGCTATTCCCGCCATCTTCCTCAATACCTGTCGCTGCTTTTTAAAATTCCTCTTCTTCTTTTCCATATAATTTCCGAACATTTCAGACTTAAAGCACTGGTAAAGGAACATTCTATTGATCTGGTTATCAGTGATAACAGATTCGGATTATGGAACAGGAAAATCACATCGGTATACATTACGCACATGCCGCTGATCCCATTCCCGAAACGATTCAGGTTTCTTGAACACATTGGGATAGCCCTGCACAGGCAGGTAATAAGAAAATACTCATTATGCTTTATTCCTGATCTGCCCGGAGAAATCAACTTTTCAGGAAGGCTTTCTCATGGGGTTAAACTATCTGGCAATGTGAGGTATATCGGTATCCTGTCAAGATTCATAGGCCTTGAACCTTCAACAACTGAAAATCCTTTTAAATTTCCGCATAACACAGTAGTATTATCTGGCCCGGAACCTCAGAGAGAAATCTTCAGGCAGAAACTGATAACCCTCCTCAGGGATATAAAACCCCAGACTATCATGTTCGAGGGGAATCCGGATAAAAAAGGTGAACCGGGCCTTATCGGGAATATTATTTGTTACAGCCATCTTAATGGCTCACTTATGAAGGAGGTAATAGAAAGCAGTGATAATATTATCACACGATCGGGATATACAGCAATTATGGAACTGATGAGTCTCAACTGCAGTGCGCTTATAATACCAACTCCCGGCCAGACAGAACAGGAATATCTTGCAGAATATCTTTCACATAAAGGCTATTTTAAAACCATTTCCCAGAATGAATTAATTGAAGGTATCTCTTTCTGCTCTGATAAATGCATCACAGCCGGCGAAGTGAATTCTGAGAGTATATTGCTTCTGAATGAAGCTTTAAGAGAAATGTTAGAAATACATCATAAAGAAGATTAATCCGAAAAACCCCATAAACAGCCCGGCCCATACCTGAAGCGGACTGTGATGATTAAGCTTCAGCCTTGAAGAGAGCACCAGCCCTGCAATAATAAGTGTAAGTATCAGATGCCATTTAAGGGGAGTAAGCATTTTTAATGAAAGAGCCATGACGAGACCAATAAGAGCTCCGGCTCCCACAGAATGAATTGAAATTTTCCACCAGAAGTTGACCAGCGTAACAATCAGCGACAGAAATGCTGTTCCGAATATAAAGGACTTGAGAAACAGAGGTATCGGGAAATTGAATACTATAAATGAAGTTGTTCCGTAAAGTACGGTTATTACTATTAGCGGGATATTCCGTTCCTTCCTTTCGCTGATAGACCATGAGCTGATAATATTTCTCTGCATGAAAACAACCATCAGGGACACAGGCAATAAAATATTGTTAACCAGAATGATAAGAAGCAATAATTTTTTAATATTGAAAGGGAGATAGCCTAAAAGCGTAGGAGCTGAGAATATGATTGCCATGCCATATACAGGCATAAGAACAGGATGAAAAACAATGGTAATTATCTTTGCGAGTGTCTCAGTAAGATCCTTTGGCTTATCAGTAATCATGTGGGCGTGTAAAAGTGTATTTCTTTAATAACAATCAAGATTCAAAGTATCCTATTATACACTCTAAATCTCCTTCCGAAGCCTTGCAACAGGAATATTCAGCTGTTCGCGGTATTTTGCAACGGTGCGGCGTGCAATCTGGTATCCTTTTTCCTGCAATATATCAGTGAGGCTCTCATCGGTCAATGGCCTGCGTTTTTGCTCATTTTCAATACAATCCTGAAGGATTCTTTTAATTTCCCTGGTTGATACCTCTTCACCGCTGTCGGTCTGAAGTCCTTCAGAAAAGAAAAACTTCAAAGGGAAGATACCAAAGTGAGTCTGAACAAATTTACTGTTTGCCACCCTTGATACAGTTGAAATATCGAGGCCGGTCATCTCAGCCACATCCTTCAGTATCATTGGTTTCAGCTTAGTTTCATCACCATCGATGAAATACTCCTGCTGGTATTCGAGAATGGCATTCATTGTAAGAAGAAGAGTATTCTGCCGTTGCTTGATGGCATCTATAAACCATCGGGCGGAATCAATTTTCTGTTTAACAAAGAGAACAGCATCTTTCATCTCCTTTTTCTGGCTTTTATCCTTGCTGTATGAATGCAGCATCTCACTGTAAGATGAGCTCAATCTTAGTTCAGGAAGATTCTTGGAATTGAGATGAAGGTCAAAACCATCTTCTGAAAGCTCTAGAATAAAATCAGGTATAATAGGTTGAGAAGTTTTATTGAACGGGTCACTGTAAACGCCGCCCGGCTTGGGATTAAGCTTTAATACTTCATCTATGGCTGATTTAAGATCAGCTTCCGTGATTCCGAGACGGGCAACGATCTTATCATAGTGTCTCTTTGTGAACTCATCAAAATACTGATCGAGTATTGAATGTGCAAGCCTGGTTGAGGGCTGCGAATTATCGCGTTTTTCAATCTGCAGCAGGAGACATTCTCTGAGGTTTCTGGCTCCAACCCCGGCAGGGTCGAGATCCTGAATAATTTTAAGGACTTCCTCCAGTTCGCTCTCAGTTGTTTCGACATTCTGAAGAAAAGCGAGATCATCAACGATATTCGACAATTCTCTCCGCAGGTACCCATCCTCATCGATATTCCCGATGATATATTCTCCAAGTATCTTTTGTTTCTCGGTCAGATCCCTGAGACTAAGTTGTGATTCGAGATGTTCATGAAATGAGAACCCGACTGAAAAGGGAATTTCTGATCGCTTGTCATCATCCTTTGAGTTATTCTTAGCCTGGAGACGGTAATCGGGTATATCATCCTCTTCAATATAATCGTCGAGCGTGAACTCCTCCTGATCCTTATCCTTTTCATCAAACTGATCGTCCTCTTCTTCTGCCGGTATATCTTCGTCTTCAGCGCCTTCTTCGAGTGCAGGATTTTCCTCAAGTTCCTTCTTAATACGCTGTTCCATCTGCAAAGCAGGAACTTCCAGTAGCTTGATCATTTGGATCTGCTGTGGTGAAAGTTTCTGAAGCAATTTCTGCTGTAGCCTTTGCTTTAACATCTTTTATCAATTCAAAAAAAACCTGAGTTCAAAACCAGTTAAAATTCTGCATTCTTGGGTGTTCTTGGAAACGGAATTACGTCCCTGATATTTGACATCCCGGTAACAAATAATATTAATCTTTCAAACCCAAGTCCAAATCCGCTGTGTGGAGCGCTTCCGAACTTTCTTGTCTCAAGATACCACCACAGGTCTTTCTCTGGAATTTTCAGATCATTTATGCGTTTTTTAAGCTTATCATAATTTTCCTCCCTCTGTGATCCACCTATAATCTCTCCTATCCCGGGGAACAAAACATCCATTGCCCTAACTGTCATGCCATCTTCATTCTGCTTCATATAAAAAGCTTTGATCGACATCGGATAGTCAGTAAGAATAACCGGGCGCTTAAAATGTTCTTCAACAAGATATCTTTCGTGTTCTGCCTGGAGATCAGTTCCCCAATCAACTTTATATTCCCATTTTTTACCTGAGGCAGTCAGAATTGAAATAGCCTCAGTATATGTCAATCTGACAAATTCATTTTCAAGAACAAACCTCAACCTGTCGAGAAGAGCCTTGTCAATCATGCTATTCAAAAATTCAAGATCCTCACGGCAGTTCTCAAGAGCATATCTGATCAGATACTTTACAAATTCTTCAGCCAGATCCATATTATCAACAAGATCGTAGAAAGCCATTTCGGGTTCTATCATCCAGAATTCAGCCAGGTGTCTTGGCGTATTTGAGTTTTCAGCCCTGAATGTAGGTCCGAATGTGTAAATATCCCCTAAAGCAAGAGCCCCTAATTCCCCTTCAAGCTGTCCGGAAACAGTTAGATTAGTTGGTTTTCCGAAGAAATCACCTGAAAAATCAACTGATTTGTCTTCATTTTTAGGGATATTTGTCAGATCGAGTGTGGTAACATGAAACATTTCACCAGCACCTTCTGCATCACTTCCTGTAATTATAGGAGTATGAAGATAGAAAAATCCCTTATCGTTAAAATATTTATGAATGGCAAATGCCATTGCGTGACGTATTCTCAGAACTGCGCTGAAGGTATTTGTCCGGGGACGCAGATAAGCTATCTCCCTAAGAAATTCCATTGAATGTCCTTTCTTCTGAAGAGGGTAAGTTTCAGCATCGCTTTTACCAAATAATTCTATTGATACTGCGCTTATCTCAACATTCTGTCCCTGACCCTGCGATTCAACGAGCTTGCCGGTAACACCTATACACGCTCCTGTTGTGATCTCTTTAAGCAGAGCCTCATCAAATAATGCAACTTCGGCAACGACCTGTATATTATTAATTGTCGATCCGTCATTAAGAGCAATGAACGCAATATTCTTGTTTCCCCTTTTAGTCCTTACCCATCCTTTAACCAATACATCAGATCCCAACCCGGGGTTTGACAAGAGGGTTTTAATTTTTGTCCTTTTCATCATGAGCTATTAATAATCTAAAAATTAAGATGTGCAAAAATAATAAAATGTTAGCCGCAAAGGAAGGACCATAGTCAATAATATTTCCCCTATCACGGAGTTATTATAAATAAGATCAGCAAACCAGCTATTTATTGGTTTGAAAATTGGCAAAATCTGAATAACTTTGAATATATAATTGTAAACAATCAGAAACTATGGAAGAGAACAAAAAATTAATAGTTGTACCATGGGATTTTTCTCATGTCGCTGAAAATGCCCTTGCACACGCAGTTAAGATCGGGAGGATGGTAGCAAATGAAATATGCCTGTTACATATTGTCGACAACGGTATCAATCCAAAGGAACTTGCTGAAAAAACCTCTCTCTTAAAGAAACTGGTCGAAGAGAACAAAAATAAATATAGTTTCCCGATAGTCTATCATATTTCAAAAGGAAGCATTTTTACTTCGATTGCCGAGTATGTCAACGAGAATGAAGCAAGCCTGGTTGTAATGGGTACCCATGGTATGATAGGTATGCAGAAGTTAACCGGAAGCTGGGCTCTGAAAGTTATTGTTAAATCTAAAGTCCCTTTTATAGTTGTCCAGGATCCGCCTGCTGATCAGGAGCGTTATCATAATATAGTCTTTCCTGTTGATTTTAGAGCTGAGAATAAAGAGAAGATCAAGATGGCCATTTTCATGGGAAAATATTTTGAGTCGAAGATCCACATGCTTGTATCGGTCAGTACTGATAAAGCCATATTAAAAAAGACAAAGATAAACCTGAACTTCGCTGTCAAATATCTGATTCAAAACAACATTGAGTATGAGATACATGATATGCCAAAAGGAAGTGTTGCAGATCAGACTATCGAATTCGCACAGAAAATGAATGCCGACCTGATCCTGATAGTCACTACTAAAAATATTACTTTTGCCGATTACGTTCTCGGAGCATCGGAACAGCAAATAATTGCTAACAGCTCCAAAATCCCTGTTATTTGTGTAAATCCAAAAGCCTCCTTTGCAAGTGTGGGACAATTTATGGGAGGCTGGGGGTCATAATTACTCCCCTATGCATTATCTTTGCGCGGATAATGAAAAAATAATAAGCAGGATATGTCCATCATTGTAGAGGGGGTAACAAAGTTTTATGGCGAACAGAAGGCTCTCGATAATGTTTCTTTTGAAGTAAAAACCGGAGAAATTGTCGGGTTTCTTGGCCCAAACGGTGCCGGGAAATCTACAATGATGAAAATTATTACCGGATTCATCCCCGCCTCATCAGGGAAAGTAACTGTCAATGGAATTCCCACTGACGGAGACAATATTGAAGTCAGATATCAGATTGGGTATCTCCCTGAGAACAATCCGCTCTATCCCGAGATGTATGTTCGGGAATATCTTGGTTTCGTGGCCTCCATCTACAAAAAAGGAATTCCGGTAAAAAATCAGATAGACAGTATCATTGACCTTACAGGGTTAGCTCCTGAACAGAATAAAAAAATCGGATCTCTTTCAAAAGGATACAGGCAGAGAGTCGGACTGGCCCAGGCACTTATCCATAACCCTGCCGTTTTAATCCTCGATGAGGCTACAACCGGACTGGATCCCAACCAGATTGTAGAGATACGAAACCTTATAAAAGAAGCAGGAAAAGAAAAAACTGTAATGCTTTCAACACATATCATGCAGGAAGTTGAAGCTATTTGCGACAGAGTGATTATTATCGACAAAGGATCTATAGTGGCTGATGAGGAGAAAAGCAAAATTTACTCTGTAATCAAGCAACCCAGACAGCTGGTGCAGGTTGAGTTTGATAAGGAAACAGCCGAATCTTTACTCGCCGGAATTGCGAATGTCCAAAGTGTAAGAAAAATAAGGATTAATGTCTGGCTCGTTGAAGCAGAAAGCTCTGAAGATATAAGGCCTTCACTTTTTAATTTTGCCGTTAAGAATAATCTGACTGTTCTCTCAATGAATAAACAGGAGAACAATCTCGAAGAGGTCTTCAGACAACTGACCAACGGATAGTAATCTCTCCACACCTAATTCCCTTTTGCGTTCACTACCCCTGAATCCCCCTAAGGGGGACTTAAAACCTCTCACATAACAGCCCCCCCCTGGTGGGTTGGGGGGTCAAATAACCTTGGTAAAAAAATCACAAATCCATTTTTTTAACTTTAAATTTCTATTTACCCGTTTTTTTTTGTTGCTTTGTACCCATATATATTAGTGGAAAAATTTGTGCTGATTGCAACCACAGGAAAAAATGCTAAACCGCTTATACTTCCTCTTTACAATCAACCAATTTTCTAAGTCATTATTTATGAATTAATAATAACATTATTATGGGATATTTATTTACGTCCGAATCAGTATCAGAAGGCCACCCCGACAAAGTTGCCGACCAGATTTCAGACTCATTACTAGACGAATTCCTTCGCTGGGATCCTGAATCAAAAGTTGCATGTGAAACATTTGTTACAACGGGACTGGTTGTTTGCGGCGGAGAAGTACGCACAACAGGATGGGTCGACCATCAGGAAAGTGCCAGAGGTGTAATCCGGAGCATTGGTTACACAAAGGCTGAATATCGTTTCGATTGCGACTCTTGTGGTGTAATTTCTACAATTCATGAACAGTCGAGCGACATTAATCAGGGAGTTGTTCGTTCCAAGCCTGAAGAACAGGGAGCAGGTGATCAGGGAATGATGTTTGGCTACGCATGCCGCGAAATGGATAATTTTATGCCTCTAACAATTGAGCTCGCTCACAGACTCCTATGGGAACTTGCGGCTATCAGGCATGAAGGCAGACAGATGAAATATCTGAGACCCGACAGTAAATCACAGGTAACTGTTGAGTATGATGACAATAATAACCCTCTGCGAATTGATACAATTGTAATCAGTACCCAGCATGACGAATTTATTTTGCCAAAAGACAAATCTCACAAATCTGAACTGGCTGCTGAAAAAGAAATGCAGCAGAAGATAAAGGAAGATCTTGAAAAGTATCTTATACCGAGGGTTAAGAAGACTCTTCCTGCAAGAATCCAGAAGCTTTTCAGCAGTGAATATAAGCTTATGGTCAATCCCACTGGTAAATTTGTTATCGGTGGACCTCACGGCGATACAGGTCTTACAGGCCGTAAAATTATCGTTGATACTTATGGTGGCCATGGTGCTCATGGTGGTGGTGCGTTCTCAGGAAAAGACTCCTCTAAAGTTGACAGATCAGCTGCATATGCAGCCCGGCATATTGCAAAAAACCTCGTGGCATCAGGAGTTTGCGACCAGGCACTTATTCAGGTTGCTTACGCAATTGGCGTCGCTGAACCGGTTGGATTGTATGTCAATACATATGGCACTGCAAAAGTCAAAGACAAAAAAGGAAATATCATGCACGACGGTGAGATAGCAACAACTATCAATAAGCTGTTTGACATGCGTCCTTATTCAATTGTTCAGCGTTTCGGCCTCAAGAACCCTGTATTCTTTCCAACTGCATCATACGGACATTTCGGACGTGAAAGCTACTCGAAAGATGTAGATGTTTACTATGAAGTGCCGGGAAGCAAGGCAAAAGCCGTAAACGGTAACGGAAGGATGGTTTATCAGAAAAAGGTGGAGTTCTTTGCATGGGAAAAACTTGACTATGTGGAGAAGATCAAAAAGGCGTTTAAACTTTAAAACTATTAAGTTCTTCCTTTGTGTTCCTTAGTGAAACCTTAGTGTTCCTTTGTGGTTAATTATTTTTTACCACAAAGGCGAACAAAGGTAAACACAAAGGCACACTAAGGATTAATCTAGTTTGCCGGGCATGAATATTCTCGATGAATTAAAGCAGAACAAAGTACTGCTCTCCGACGGAGCCTGGGGAACCTTTCTTCATGAAAAAGGAATGAACCCCGGCGAATGCCCCGAGCTGTGGAATATCACACACAGGGAAGAGGTAAAAGACATTGCTGAATCGTATGTAAATGCGGGCTCCGACATAATTGAAACTAATAGTTTTGGGGCAAGCGGACTAAAACTTTCCCAGTATGGACTGAGTGACAGAGTAGCTGAAATTAATGAAGCAGCAGCGTTAATTTCGCGTGAAGCAGCAGGAAACAGATACGTTGCAGGATCAATCGGGCCGACAGGCAAGATGCTCATTATGGGAGATGTTACCGGGGAAGAATTATATGAAAATTTTAAGGAACAATCTATTGCCCTGGAAAAGGGAGGAGCCGATATCATAATCATTGAAACCATGTCGGCTCTTGATGAAGCCTCTCTGGCTGTTAAAGCTGCAAAGGAAAACACAAAATGCACTGTCATTATCACAATGACATTTGAAAAAGATCCGCAGGGCAGGTATTATACAATGATGGGCGTATCTCCTGTCGAAATGGTCGTTTCAATGAAAGAGGCCGGAGCACATATTGTAGGCTCAAACTGCGGTAACGGCATAGAAGATATGATTGGCGTGGTAAAAGAGATCCGTGCAATTGATACTCAGATCCCTGTAATTATCCAGGCAAATGCCGGTACTCCGGAATTCATTGACGGAAAAACCGTTTTTCGCGAATCGCCGGAAATGATGGCTTCATTTGTGCCCCGGCTCCTTGAAGCCGGTGCAAATATTATTGGTGGCTGCTGCGGCACAACTCCTGATCATATAAAAAAGATGGCAGAAGTATTGGGGAAATAGCCCTCTGTGGTTCTCTGTGCTCCCCTGTGTTTCTCCGTGTAACCAATATAAGAACTTACACTGAGTGTCACAGAGTAGCACAGAGGGTCACAGAGAAGATACTTAAAATGACGCCTTAACGATCCTCGCGATATTGTCAGACCTCCCCAGGGTATAAAAGTGAATACCAGGCACTCCCATTTTAATAAGTTCCTTAGATTGCATCACGGCCCACTCAACTCCTGCATCCCTTGCTTCACAATCGTTTTTGCAGTTCTTTACTGCTTTAAACAGATCATTGGGCAGATCGATATGAAATGTCTGAGGAAGCAGCTTTATATCATTCAATGCAGAAATCGGCTTAATTCCGGGAATTATCGGAACCGTAATGCCAATCTTCCTGCATTCTTCCTGAAACCTGCAGAATTTATTATTGTCAAAAAACATCTGGGTTACTATATAACTTGCTCCAGCATCGACTTTTCTCTTGAGATTTTCAAGATCAAATTGCCTGTTTGCAGCTTCGAAATGTTTTTCAGGATAACCAGCCACTCCCACACAGAAATTTGTAGGATCAGCGTTCTCAAGATTAACCTCAAGATACTTTCCGTTATTCATATCAACGATCTGCTGAACCAGTTCATATGTATGAGCATGACCATTTTTCTCCGGAATGAATGTCCTGCTGCCTTTCTGAGGATCACCTCTTAACGCAAGAACATCATCGATACCAAGAAACCTCATCTCAATCAAAACGTTCTCTGTCTCTTCCTTTGTAAACCCACCGCAAAGAACATGAGGAACCACAAGGATATTGTATTTATATTTTACAGCCGCTGCAAGGGCAAATGTTCCCGGACGAAGACGTACTATCCTCTTTTCCAGCAGACCGTCGGGTCTTTCCCTGTAAATAGTCTCATTCCTGTGAGAAGTAAAATTAATATAGGCCGGATTGTATTCCATCAGCCTGTCGATTGCAGCATAAGTTCGCTCTATGCTGTGTCCCTTAAGAGGAGGAAGAAGCTCAAAAGTAAATAATGGTCCCTTGGCGTTGTTAATCTTTTCTATTACTGTCATTTCAAAATGTTATCATAAATTCGGAGCAAGCCATTTTGCTGCTTCCTCTGATGAAAAATTCTTTCTTTTTGCATAATCATTTAACTGATCTGTATTTATTCGCCCCAGATTAAAATAAGTTGAACCCGGGTGTGCAAATATATAACCGCTCACGGAAGCAGGAGGTATCATTGCAAAGTTTTCAGTAAGCTGTGCCCCGATTTCTTTCTCCGCTCCGAGAAGGTCAAAGATAACTTGTTTTTCGGTATGATCGGGACAAGCAGGATAGCCCGGAGCCGGTCTTATACCTTTATACTTAATTTTTATTATATCCTCGGTTGTCAGGTTTTCATCTTTTGCATAACCCCAGTAATCCTTTCTTATTTTTTCATGAAGCCATTCTGCGGCAGCTTCTGCAAGACGATCACTGAGTATCCTTATCATTATGGTCGCATAATCATCCTCAACGTATTTATCAAACAGCTCCTTGTGAATATCAGCAGTCACAACGAATGTCCCAATCCAATCCTTCAGTCCGGTACTCTCAGGAGCAATATAATCTGAAAGTGATAAATTCGGCACTCCTTTTTCCTTTGCTTCCTGATTTCTTAAAAACCGGAAAACAGACCTGACAGATTTTCTTTCATTGTCTGAAAAGATCTTCACATCGTCTCCATCTGAAGCAGCAGGATATAAACCGAAAACAGCTTTGGCAGTCAGTATATTCTCATCAATTATTTTTTTCAGATAAACCTGTCCGTCATCAAATAATTTCTTTGCCTCAACGCCCTTTACCGGATCGTTAAATATTGACGGATACTTACCCGATATCTTCCATGCGAAGAAAAAGTATGTCCAGTCGATATAATCCTTAAGTTCATTAAGATCAATCTCCCTGATCACGTGAAGTCCGGGTTTTTCAGGTGCAAACAGACTGTGAGTGTTCCAGTCAGTATTAAATCTGTTCTTCCTGGCCTCGGCTAAAGAAAGAAGATGCCGTTCGGTCTGAATTGAGTTATGATCATCCCTTAACTTTTTATATTTTGCTTTAGCAGAGGCAACGTACGAACTGTTATCTTTCTGAAGGAGTGAAGATAATACCCCGGCTGCTTTTGATGCATCCTTAACATGAATCACGGCGTTTGAATAAGCCGGCGCAACTTTCACTGCTGCATGGATCTCGGATGTGGTTGCTCCCCCGATAAGAAGAGGCATTGTAAGTTTTCTTCTTTCCATTTCGTAAGCAACATGCACCATCTCCTCAAGCGATGGAGTTATTAATCCGCTAAGCCCTATCAGATCAACTTTTTCTTCCAGTGCCCTGTCAATGATCTTTTCAGCCGGAACCATCACACCGAGATCAATAATTTCATAATTATTGCATGACAAGACTACCCCGACAATATTCTTTCCAATGTCATGAACATCGCCCTTAACAGTGGCAAGAAGTACTTTCCCGGCAATTTTCTTGTCCTGTCCTTCACTCTCGAGTTCAATATATGGTGCGAGTTTTGAAACCGCCTTTTTCATTACCCTGGCGCTTTTCACAACCTGCGGAAGGAACATCTTCCCGGATCCGAACAGATCCCCTACCTCGTTCATTCCTCCCATAAGAGGTCCCTCAATAAGCTCAATGGATCTTTTAAACAGAGGCCGTGCCTCTTCAACATCCTGTTCAATAAACTCATCCAGTCCGCGAATGAGAGAATGCTTTATCCTTTCAACTACATGAAGCTGCCTCCAGGCATCTTCCTTCTCCATTTTCTTCCCTTCATTCCTGATACCCTCAGCGAACTTTACAAGCCTTTCTGTGGAATCCTTTCGCCTGTTTAACACAACATCCTCCACAAGGTTTAGCAGATTTGGCTCAATTTCAGAATAAACCTGCAGCATACCCGGATTTACTATACCCATATCAAGACCGGCCTTAATAGCATGATAAAGAAAGACGGAATGAATGGCTTCGCGTACCTTGTCAGTACCCCGGAAAGAAAACGACAGATTACTTATTCCTCCGCTCACCCTTGAATATGGAAGGTTTTGTTTTATCCACTCGGTTGTCCTGATAAAATCCACTGCATAATTATTATGCTCTTCAATTCCCGTAGCAATCGCAAGGACATTAGGATCAAAAATAATATCCTCAGGAGGAAATGAAAGTTGATCAACAAGAAGCCGATAACATCTTTCGGCAACAGTGATCCTTTTCTTATAAGTATCAGCCTGACCTTCCTCATCGAAAAGCATTACCACTGCAGCTGCACCGTATTTCCTCAGTTTCGCCGCATGTTCGAGAAAGACCTTTTCTCCTTCCTTAAGGCTTATTGAATTTACTACCGATTTGCCCTGGATACATTTCAGAGCCGCTTCAATTGTATTCCATCTTGAGGAATCTATCATAAGCGGCAGCTTTGAAATATCAGGCTCAGCCATAACAAGGTTTACGAACTTAACCATAGCTTTTTCCGAATCAAGCATGGCTTCATCCATACAGATATCGATAACCTGAGCCCCTCCCTCCACCTGATTCCTTGCTATCGCAAGTGCCTCATCATATTTTTCCTCGCGTATAAGCCTTGCAAATTTAATTGACCCCGATACGTTCGTCCTTTCACCGATATTCACAAAATTGGTCTCTGGTGTAATTGTCAGTACTTCGAGTCCGCTGAGTCTGGTATATCTTTTAATCTCAGGCTTAATCCTTGGATTATGATGTTTTGATGCTTCTGCTATCTTCCGGATATGTTCAGGAGTTGTACCGCAACATCCTCCGATTATGTTGACCCAACCAGATTGCATAAAATCATCAGCTATTGAAGCCATAAAAGATGCAGACTGATCATACTCGCCAAACTGATTGGGAAGTCCTGCATTTGGATGTACTGAAACATAGAAACCCGATTTGGATGATAACTCCTCAATAAACGGGCGAAGCTGCTCAGCGCCAAGTGCACAGTTTAATCCGATACTGAAAAGAGGAAAGTGTGACACGGATACCAGGAATGCTTCCAGCGTCTGACCGGTTAAGGTCCTTCCGCTTGCATCTGTAATAGTGCCTGATACCATAACCGGTAATTTTGTTTTCTTCTCTTCAAAGACCGAATCAATTGCGAAAAGAGCTGCCTTACAGTTCAGAACATCAAATATTGTCTCAACCATGAGAATATCAACACCGCCATCGATGAGCCCGCGTGCCTGCTCCGAATATGCAGAAACAAGTTCATCAAATGAGACCGCCCTGGCACCCGGATCATTAACATCCGATGACATTGAAGCAGTGCGGTTTGTAGGACCCAGGGTACCGGCAATGTAATGTGTGCCCCTGTCGGCTTCATTTTCGAATTCAGCAATAGATTCCGCTGCAATAAGTGCAGCCTGAACATTCAACTTATAAACATTTCCCTCCATCCCGTAATCCGACATGGAGATCCTGTTTGAATTGAAAGTATTTGTTGTGATTATATCAGCTCCCGATTCAAGGTATTGCCTGTGAATTCCCTTTATAATCTCAGGCTTTGTGATTGACAACAGATCGTTATTCCCTTTCTGAAGTTTCGGATGATCTCTGAACTCCTCTCCCCTGTAATCATTTTCCTGAAGCCTGTGCTTCTGGATCATAGTCCCCATTGCACCGTCGAGAATGAGGATCTTTTGTTTAATGATATCTTCTATAGATTGTTTCATTTCACAAAGTTAGTAATTCATTTAGTTTTTGACTTTTCTCCCAGTATTAACTATAAAAACATCCAGATTACAAACTTGTTCCCTGAGCATATAAAGTCTTTCAAGATTCACCACTCCGATGACATACTTATAAAATCTGCCGCTGAAATATTCCGATACCTCTTCAAATCCGAATAATTCTTTGTCAGCCTCATTATTGTATCTCAGGTATACCTCCAGTTTATAGTCGCGCGTATATTTTGAAACAGTGCCCTGCTGAAACTTTTTATATTCATACCTGTAACCATAAGAATTTGCAGAGATATCCGAAAGAACCGCACTTCCTGTAGCATGCCCGCCTGCTCCTTTTCCGCTGAAAAATTGCTTGTCGGCAAACGCTGCTTCAGTGATAACGCCATTATATTCATTATCAACATTATAGAGATACTTATCAGACGATATAAAACGCGGAAGGACAAAGCTGGTTATTGTATTCTCATTCGTTTTACCTACATATGGCACGAGCTTGATCTTAAATCCTTTCTCTTTTGCATACTGGATATCAAACTTTGAAATGGTACGTATTCCATAATGAAATACCATGTCGGGATCAAGAAACAATCCGTAAGCATGACCGGTAATAATACAAAGTTTATATTTTGCGTCCCAGCCTTCTACATCAAGCGTAGGATCTGATTCTGCAAAACCTTTCTCCTGAGCTTCCTTAAGTGCATCTGAATATGGCAGGCCTGTGTTATGCATCTTCGTGAGGATGTAATTTGTGGTCCCGTTCAGAATTCCGCGCAGTGAATAAAGCAGTTCATTGTCGTAATATTCCTCAAGATTCCTGATGATTGGAATACTTGCCCCTGCAGAAGCCTCATACAGGAGGGAAACATTGTACTTTCGCTGCATGTCGACCAGCTCTCTGAAATGTTTGGCAACCATCATCTTGTTGGCAGTGACAACATTTTTACCGCTCTGCATTGCCCTGGTTACTATATTAAATGCCTCATCAGCATCATCAATCAACTCAACGACAAGGTTTATAGAATTATCGTTAAGGATATCATCTTTGTCATACGTAAAATTTGTCATTGGAATCCTTCTCTTTTTATTCCGGTCCTTAACACAAATCTTTACTATATCGGCTTTGAATCCTTTACTGCTATTGAGAACATCATGAAGACCCTGGCCCACGCAGCCATAGCCGAATAACCCTATTCTTAATTTTTCCTGTGTCATGATTATAAATTGCTATTTCTTTAAAAATCAGTTACAAAATCTGTTCGAAAGCCTGTTCAAAATCAGCTATGATGTCATCTATGTGTTCAATCCCCACGGATACTCTGAACAGACCCGGATCAATCCCAACCAACAGTTGTTCCTCTGCAGACATTTGTGAGTGAGTGGTAGCAGCCGGTTGAATAATCAGGGTTTTCGCATCACCCACGTTGGCAAGATGACTGACCAGGTTGAAATGCTCAACCAGTTTTACAGCTTTCTCAGTGGTCGTATTAAGTATAAAACTCAGAACTCCGCCGGCTCCGTTCGGAAGGTATTTTTGTGCCAGATTGTAATAAGGACTTGCCTGTAGTCCGGGGTAATTAACCTTCTTAACTGCAGGATTAGCCTCAAGCCATTTTGCGAGCGCCAGTGTGTTTTGGATATGACGTTCCATCCTAAGGGAGAGGGTCTCCAGTCCCTGTATAAGCAGAAATGAGTTAAACGGACTTATTGCCGGACCCAGGTCCCGCAGTCCCTCGACTCTTGCTTTCACAATAAATGCGATATTACCTGCCGGTGATGTTTGTGAAAATATATCACCGAATATTTTGCCGTGATAACCATCTGCCGGTTCTGTGAAGACAGGAAAATTACCATTATTCCAGTTAAAGTTGCCGCCGTCGGTTATTACTCCCCCGATGCTGGTTCCATGTCCGCCGATCCATTTGGTTGCCGACTCCACAACTATGTTGGCGCCATATTCAATCGGACGGCACAGGTAACCGCATGCCCCAAAAGTATTATCAACAATAAGCGGCAAGCCATGCTTTTCAGCCAGTTTAGCGAATGACTCAAAATCGGGAATTTCAAATCCCGGATTACCTATTGTCTCAACATAAATAGCTTTTGTCCTTTTATCAATAAGCTTTTCGAATGAAGCAATATTAAGATCTTTGGCAAATCGGGCATCAATTCCGAAATTGGCAAAAGTTACCTTAAACTGGTTATGGCTTCCGCCATAAAGAAATGGAGATGTAACAAAATTCTCTCCATGCTTCATAATTGTTGTAAGGGCTATAAACTGAGCTGCATGTCCCGATGAAACTGCAAGAGAGGCAACACCTCCTTCGAGAGCTGCGACCCTTTTTTCAAAAACATCTGTTGTGGGGTTATTGATCCTGGTATAGATATTTCCCCATTCTGCAAGATCGAAAAGATCGGAAGCATGTTTTGCACTTTTAAAGACATATGATGAAGTCTGATAAAGAGGCACAGCTCTTGATAATGTATCTTTATCGGGCTGATGACCAGCGTGAACCTGAAGAGTTTCGAACTTAATTTTATTGTTTTTCATTTTTTTGCTTTTTTTATAAATACCTGACAGACAGATATAATTATCCAGTCTGACTTTCCGGTTTATTAACTTGGTTGACGGGAATATACAAATCAGATTTTAACTGCACATGCACATAGGCATGAGCGGCATGATAAAGTTGTTGTGCGTCAGATGAATAGAGTTCATTTTTTCAGTGTTATATTTTTATCATCACCCGCTTTTCCGGGATTAGGTTTTGGCACCGTTCTCCTAAACTTCAGGATTGGTTGCCAGGGTTTCACAGAGCCTAATCTCTTCACCCTTCTTAATAAAAATCAAACACCCAGCTTCTGGAAGGAATATTTGATTTGTGGGGTCAAAGGTAAAAAGGATTTTGGGAAATACAAAAAAATGGCATTTTACTTCCATATTTCCCTTATTTTTGTTGTCTTAAACACATTACTGATGCTTAATAATCTTTACATTTACAACAGCCTGTCCAAAAAGAAGGAAATATTTGTCGCCATCCACCCTCCATTTGCCGGACTCTACGTGTGCGGCCCTACAGTGTATAGTGATACTCACCTCGGACATGCCCGTCCTGCAATAACTTTCGACCTTCTGTTCAGATATCTTATGCATCTTGGATATAAAGTCCGTTATGTCAGAAACATAACTGATGTCGGCCATCTGGAAAATGAAACACTCGGCGAAGGGGAAGATCGCATAGGAAAGAAAGCCAGACAGGAACAGCTGGAACCAATGGAGGTGGTACAGAAATATGTTCTCGCATATCATAAAAATATGGCCCAGCTTAATACACTGCCTCCGTCCATTGAACCAAGGGCATCGGGACATATCATTGAACAGATTGAGCTTATTAAGGTCCTGTTAAAGAATGGATACGCTTATGAATCAAACGGATCTGTCTATTTTGATATCTCAAAATACAACGAAAAATACAACTACGGCAAACTATCGGGAAGAGTTCTTGATGAGTTGATCAGCAATACCCGTGAAACAGAAGGACAGGAAGAAAAGCGAAATTCTTTCGATTTTGCCCTCTGGAAGAAGGCAAGTCCTGAACACCTTATGAGATGGCCTTCCCCCTGGAGTGACGGGTTTCCTGGCTGGCATCTTGAATGTTCTGCTATGAGTGTCAAATATCTTGGAGAAGAATTTGATATCCACGGCGGAGGTATCGATCTGCAGTTTCCTCATCATGAATGTGAAATAGCTCAGTCAACAGCTGCTCTGGGTAAGGAATCTGTTCATTACTGGATGCACAATAATATGATCACCATTAATGGTCAGAAGATGGCAAGGTCGCTGGGAAATTTTATTACTCTCGATCAGCTCTTCACCGGTAATCATCCTGCTCTCGAACAGGCATACTCTCCGATGACCGTCAGATTTTTTATTCTTCAGGCACATTACAGGAGTACCATAGATTTCTCAAATGAGGCACTGCAGGCAGCAGAAAAGGGCTATCAGAAACTAATGAAGGCTATTGGGTCACTTTCCAAAATAAAAGTATCAGACAAATCGACCATCGATGTAAATATACTCTCTGAAAAATGTCACGAAGCTCTCAACGATGATCTGAATAGTCCTATTGCACTTTCCCATCTCTTTGAAGCAGTAAGGCTGGTAAATCTTCTTCTTGACGGAAGTGAAAAGATAGATGATGCAGGACTTGATTCACTTAAATCACTGTTCCGGACTTTCGTTTTTGAAATTCTCGGACTAATTGATGAATCTGCAGGTATCGGTGATGAGAAACTGACCGGGGAGCTGATGAAGATCATCATAGATTTAAGACAGTCGGCAAAGAACAATAAAGACTGGTCTACTTCCGATAAGATCAGAAATGAACTTAAAACAGCTGGTGTTGTTTTAAAGGACCTCAAAGAAGGAGCTGAATGGGAAAGGGAATAAACCCTTTAGTAAAATAAAAGTCACATTTAATATGATTATTACATTACCTGCAATACTTGATTTTCTGATGATAAAATGAGAATTCCTGGCTATATAAGCACTCCGGTAAAAGTCGGAATCACTCCTCTTGGTGGTGACAATCCGATCCGTATCCAGTCAATGACTAATACCGACACTCTTAATACGCTTGCATCAGTAGCACAGTGTATAAAGATCATTGAAGCCGGAGCCGACTATGTCAGGCTGACTGCACAGGGCGTCAGGGAAGCTGAAAATCTTGCCCTGATAAAAAAAGAACTCAGAAAAGCCGGTTACGAAACACCACTGATCGCCGATATTCATTTCAACCCTATTGCAGCCGAGACTGCCGCAAGACTGGTTGAAAAAGTGAGAATAAACCCTGGTAATTATACTGACAAAAGAGCTTCTTTCATTAACCAGGAATTCACTGAATCTGAATATAACGAAGAACTTGAGAGGATTCATTCAAGACTGCTTCCTCTTATAAATATCTGCCGTGAAAATAAAACTGTGATACGAATCGGGATCAATCATGGTTCACTATCCGACAGAATAATGACCCGTTATGGGAATACACCCGACGGGATGGTTTTTTCCGCCCTCGAATTTATCAGGATCTTCCGTACAGAAAATTTCAATGATCTTGTTATCTCAATGAAATCATCCGACACGGCAATAATGATCGAGGCTACAAGAAAGATTGCGCAACTGATGCAGAAAGAGGCACTTTCTTATCCGCTTCACCTTGGTGTTACAGAAGCGGGTGAAGGGGAGGACGGCAGGGTACGGTCCGCTTCAGGCATTGGAGCTTTGCTTGCCGAGGGAATTGGTGATACTATCAGGGTGTCCCTTTCCGAAGATCCTGAAAAAGAGATACCAGTTGCTAAAAAACTTGCTGCTTATTTTCCAAGGGAAATCTTCAAACTGGCTCCCGATGAGCCTCTGAGTTTTAAGACACCTGCAACCCGACCTGAATTTTTAAAGCACATCAACGGGCCAATAGTGGTCACAAATTTGACTTCCCTGCCAGAACTTAACGTTTCTTCTTACAAAAAAGCAGGCTACAGAGAGGACAAATCTTCGGGAGAAATTAAGAAGACCGATGGCTCTGCTGACCTTATAATAGCAAAAAACTGCCCCAATGAGATTCCATCAGACGCAATTATAGTAGTCCCCTTCAGTATCTGGCAGGAAGAAAAAGAACCTGAGCGGCTATATCCACTTTTTTCACCGGAAACCTTTGATGTAAGCCTGTATAAATCAGAAACATTAAACGTCTTGCTTACCGGATCGAACTTTAATATAGAACATCTCAAAAGCCCTGATCCTGAAACTACTCTGGTAATTTTTACATTCAGCCCTGATAAAGAGCGGTTTGCAGCTGATGTATTCTTAAATGAACTGCATAAGAACAATCTCTTTCATAATATTGTCCTGAATCCTGTTTTCACTGAAAACAATATGGAGGATCTTCAGATTAAAGCCTCTGCCATCCTTGGCCGGTATGTGATCGATAAAAGAGTTGCTGGTATCTCAATTACAAACCTTGGGGAAACCGACATAATCGACATAACAGCACTGGCATTCTCAGTGCTCCAGTGCACCGAAAGCCGTATTACAAGGACAATGTATCTTTCCTGTCCAACCTGCGGTCGAACCAAATTCAACCTGCAGGAGTCTGTAAAGAAGGTTAAAGAGGCGACAGTGCATCTGAAAGGCCTTAAGATTGCCGTTATGGGATGTATTGTAAACGGACCCGGCGAAATGGCCGGTGCAGACTATGGATATGTCGGAGCTGCTGAGGGCAAAGTTCATATTTACAAAGGGACAGTGCCTGTTCTGAAGAATATCCCCGAAGAAGATGCCGTGAAGGAGTTGCTAAAAGTAATAGAGAAAGATCACGCCAATTTGTAATCCAGCTGTTTCTTCTGAAGATCTGCCTTAACGACTTCAATATTCACGCGGTCTCCAAGTGTATAAACTTTACCTGTTGATCTTCCTTTTATGCAGTAATTTTCTTCATCATATTCGTAAAAATCATCGGCAAGCTCGCGGATATGAATCATCCCTTCACACTGGTTCTCAACTATTTCCACATATATCCCCCATTCGGTTACGCCTGAAATAACCCCTTCGAATATCTTACCTGTCTTATCGCTCATATACTCCACCTGCTTATATTTCACAGATGCTCTTTCAGCTTCTGCGGCCAGTCTTTCCATCTTCGATGAATGATTGCAAAGCTTTTCGTACTTATCCTGGGTTCCTGGATTTTCATGGGCAAGATAGGCAGACAACAAACGATGAACCATCATGTCGGGATAGCGTCGTATAGGCGATGTAAAATGGGTGTAATATTTAAAAGAGAGTCCGTAATGACCGATATTATCTGTTGAATAGATTGCCTTCGCCATTGAACGCAGCGCCAGTGTTTCGATAATATTCTGTTCCTTCTTCCCTTCCACAGAGTGAAGCAGTTTATTCATCGCTTTTGGAAGAGATGTTTTATCATCTTCGACCAGGATATACCCGAAACGGGTAATAAAATGGCTGAAATTACTAATCTTCTCAGGATCGGGCTTATCGTGAATACGGTATACAAATGGCTTTGCCTTGAGTTTCTTCCCTACATATTCAGCAACCCTCTTATTTGCCAGAAGCATGAATTCCTCTATAAGCTGATTGGCGGTTCCCATTTCGCGGAATTTAATTCCCAGCGGTTTTCCGTCTTTATCAAGGTCAAACCTTACTTCAATCTTCTCAAAAGCAAAAGCTCCTGTAGCAAATCTTTTGGTTCTCAGTTGCTGTGCCAGTCTGTGAAGCAGGGTGATCTGTTCTTTCATATCACCTTCGCCAGTATCTATAACCTTTTGAGCCTCACCATAAGAGAATCTCTTATCAGAATTAATGATTGTTCTTCCGAACCATTCATCAATTATCTCCGACTTATCATTCAGCTCAAATACAGCTGAATAAGTAAGTTTATCTTCGGCCGGATTAAGTGAACATATATGATTTGAGAGTCTTTCAGGCAACATAGGAACAACCCTGTCAACTAAATATATCGATGTGGCCCTCTGTTTTGCTTCCTCCTCAACGACTGAATTAATATTTACATAGTGGGTTACATCTGCGATATGAACTCCCACCTCCCAGTTGCCATTTTCGAGGGTCCTGAGTGAAAGAGCGTCATCAAAATCCTTGGCGTCGGCCGGGTCGATTGTGAAAGTTGGGATCTTACGGAAATCACGTCTCTCTTTAATATCATTTTCAGTTATCTCTCCTGCAATCTTTTCAGCGGCTTCCTCAACCTCTTCCGTAAAACTATAAGGAAGCTCAAACTCCGCCAGTATAGCATGGATCTCAGTCTCATTAAGCCCGGGATAACCCAGTACATTTATGATCTCGGCGACAGGATTTTTTGATTTCGGATCCCAGTCAACCACCTTTGCAACAGCTTTCTGTCCCTGTTTCGCACCATTCAGTTTTGAAGTAGGTATGAAAAGATCGAAAGGCATATTCTTGTTATCCGGAATCAGAAAAGCAAAATTGGGCATGATCTCAACTGTCCCGACAAATGAGGTTCTCCATCTTTCAATGATCTCAACTACTTCGCCTTCCGGTCTTGCACCTTTCCTTTTTGCATAGAGCCACACTTTCACCTTGTCGCCATGAAGTGCTGTTTTAAGATTCTTGGCAGTAACAAATACATCCTCCTCAAGGTCATCAGTACTGATAAAACCATAACCCATCCTGGTCATATCAACAGTTCCTGTAATATAGCCACGTGCAACTTTTATTTTGTATTTGCCATGAAATATCTCCTGAACCCCTCCATGCCTGGCAAGATCCTTTAAAATATCAGCAATCATCTGCCTGCCGGGAGAATCAGTTATGTCAAGACGTTTTGCTATCTGTTTATAATTAAACCCCTGCTCGGGGTTTTTAGTCAATGCTGCAAGTACTTGTCCGGTAAGTGATTCCCTTGAAATCCGAGGCTCTTCATTACCCTTTCTCTTCCTACTCATAATTCAGTTTTTGCGAAGGTACAAAAATGAACCATAAAATTTTAATACATTTGGTTTATAAATGGAATTGCATGACAGATTTAAAATCAATACTTTCCCAGTCACAATCAATAGTTACACGAAAAACTGGTAATGAATATGTTTTAGTTCCTATTACAAACAACATTGCTGATATGAATTCTGTTTATACATTAAACGAGACTGGCGCCTTCATCTGGGAGCAGATTGACGGGAAGAAAGACGTTGAAGAGATAATATCCGCCCTGACAGAAGAATATAATATAGATTTTGACAGTGCAAAAGAAGACGTCTTTTCATTCATAGAAAACTTGAACAATTATCTTATAATTAAATAATTAAACATCATTTCTCCAGGATCAGTCTGTGCAATGACACCAGAGAACAACAGGAATTTTAAAAATAGTTAAACAGGAAAAGAGCGAATTGGCAGAATAATTGTTGTTGTTTTAAATAATATACACAATCAACCTGGTTTTGAACCTTAGAAGAGCTTCCGGAGGTTGATTATACAACTGCTGTTTAATATTTATCCGGAGGAAGTGACTACCGGTATGATTGAATTGTCGCTATGAGGAATTTTAATTTAAATATTGCCGGTTACAACATCGGATTTGAAGCTTCTGCTAACGGTCCTGACCTTAAACCATCTGAGAGATTTCTAAGGAACGTGAACCATGACTCTATTGCCGATATTCTCATCCGGGTTCACTCAGAACCATTTGACCTGCCCTCTGGTGCTGAAAGAGTATTCAGGGCTCCTTATGTTGAAGAAATAAATGGAGTGCAGTTCAACAATGAAACGAATTTCTGGAGTGTATGGAAATATCGTTCTGAGCTCTATATCTGGACTATCTTTCCTCTATCCCAGACAGAAAAAAATGCTGTCCTAAAATTTTCATTGACCTCAATGGAATGGGATCTTTGGATTTACGGATCCGAAAATGAAACAGATCCTTTTGAATATCCTCTCGATGGACTAATTCTCTATTATCTCACTGTAATAAACGGAGATATAATGATCCATGCCTCGGGAGTAAATTATACAGGTCATGGATACATCTTCAGCGGAGTATCGGGAAAAGGCAAATCGACCATGGCAAAGATCTGGGATAACTCAAATGCAAGGGTAATTCATGACGACAGGCTGATCATAAGAAATACTAATGGCATCTACAGGATGTATAATACCCCGGTTTATAAGAATGATGAACCAAGGGAATCGATAATAAACAGGATCTACATAATTGAACACGGCCTGGGAAATATGCTTGTTCCACTTAAAGGGGCAAATGCAGTGACACAGGTGATGGCAAATTGTATCCAGCATAACTGGGGAGCTGATATTATTGCACGACTCCTGGGATCTATCTCCATCATGTGCGGAAGCATACCTACATCAAAGCTGTTTTTCAAACCCGACAAAAGTGTAATTGATCTTATCCTCGAAAATGAATGACCGGATGTATAATCATTCGATTGTGAAAGATATCGGACTAACTCTTCTCGCAGAAGGCAAAACCATAAGAATTAAAGCTCATGGGTACAGCATGTATCCCTGTATAAAACCCGGGTCACTGATTCTTATTGAACCATTAAACATTAAAGGACCTCCCCTTCCCGGGGAGATTATTGCAATCAGGAGAGAAAAGGGACTGATTGTTCATCGTTTTTCCAGGTCAGTTTTCAAAGACGGAATTACATGGTATATTGCCCGTGGTGACAGTAATGCCTATCCTGATAATCCTGTTAAGATCGATAAAATAGCAGGAAGGATTGCTGGTGCGGAAACAACAGGAGAGAACCCTGTAAAAGCGGATATCAGAATTAACACAAGACCTGACTATTTTTTTAACAGGATCAGAGTGATTAGATTGATTTTGTGGAAGAAAATAGCGGTGGTGACCAATAAATAAGCGAAAGCATTATAAACAAAAAATGATTACCTTGAAGTAATAAAAAGCGATTGAGTAGTCAGACAAATATGAAGAAGAAAATTGGCCTCTTCAGGGAATCATTAAAACTGGTTTGGAACAGCTCTCCCCGCTGGACGTTCACCAACATAGTCTTATCGGTCCTGCGCAGTATTTCCCCGCTGATCCTTATATGGATCCTAAAGGAGGTAATAGATGTCATCACAAAAGCCTCTGCTGCGGGTGCTGCAGGTACCGGTGTGAATATTCTGGTTCCGGTTATCGCGTTGGCAGTTGTGTGGTTTCTTGATGAAGCCTCATCTGATTTCAGCACTTTTGTGAGGAAGAAGCAAGCCCTCTGCCTCGAGATTTACATGTATGGATTATTGCACGAAAAGTCGGTAAAACTCGATCTCATCAACTTTGAACGTCCGGAATACTTCGACTGCCTTTCAAGAGCTACCAGGGAAGCGCCGTGGCGCCCGAACAGCATCCTGAATAACATGGTCTCGCTTTTACGGGGTATCATTTCACTGGCTCTGATGACCGGACTAATCCTGACTCTCCACTGGTCTCTTGCACTGCTTCTTTTGATAGCAAATATTCCGGGGATCTGGTTACGTCTTCATTATGCCGGTATACTCTATAATTTTCAGAAGCAACAGACACCCGAGGCACGAAAATCAGCATATTTCAACTGGCTTCTTACTGGCGACAGGCCGTCGAGGGAGCTAAGGCTTTTCGGGCTTGGAATCTATTTTATCAAACTGTTCAGAGAGTCTTTTGGGAAGCAAAAAGAGGAAGAAATGAATATCATCCGGAGAAGAACGATGATTGAACTTGTTTCAAATCTCTTCAAAGCTTCTGCCCTCTTGTTTTCATTACTGTTTATCGCAAATCAGACAATAAATGGCAGACTATCGCTGGGACAAATGGCAATGTTCCTGTTGGCTTTCCGGCAGGGAATGATGTACATAAAGGATCTCTTCGGATCACTGGCCGGACTTTATGAAGATGGCCTTTTTATAGGTGACACATTTGAATTTCTTGATCTCAGGGAAAGTGTAACCGCAGCGGATCCGGTAATTGTTCCTTCTTCCTTAAAGAAGAGTATTGCAGTTGAAAATCTGACATTTACTTATCCTGGAAATAATACTACAACAATCAATAACGTTTCATTCGAAATACAAAAAGGTGAAATAGTAGCCTTAGTAGGACCAAATGGCGCAGGCAAAAGCACATTGGTGAGGCTGCTTTGCAGGCTTTATGATCCCGACTCGGGTACTGTAAAATTTGATGGAAACGAAATCAGAAATATGGATCCTGATGAATACAGGAAGCAGTTCTCTGTTGTATTCCAGGATTTTATGCTCTACAATCTTTCTGCAGGCGAGAACATCAGGATGGGGAATATTGATGAGAATGACAGGGATAAAATCAAAGCCGCAGCTGCTATTGCAGGTGCTGAAGGTTTGATCGCTGATTTACCATATGGATATGATACTCCGATAGGAAACCTCTTTGATGACAGCCGCGAGTTAAGTTGGGGTGAATGGCAGAAGATAGCACTTGCCAGGGCATTGTACAGGAAAGCGCCTGTTCTGATCCTTGATGAGCCATCGAGCTCTCTTGATGCTGACACGGAGTATGAAATTTTCAGCCGCTTCAGGGAAATCGTACAGGGTCGTACTGCAATTCTTATCAGTCATAGGTTTACGAATGTCAGCCTGGCCGACAGGATTATCGTTTTCGACAAGGGAGCTGTGGCAGAGATGGGAACACATGAAGAACTGATAAAACTTGGCGGACAATATTTCAAAATGTACACAAGGCAGAGCAGCCGGTTCACAAGATGAATAACAAACTGAATATACGCGATGAACAGAAGCTCCTGGTTGAATTATGCCGCCTCGAGTTCAGTGATGAAAATCTTCTGAAGACAGAACTTCTGATAGAGGGGATAAAGGATTGGGATTATTTCAGATTCCTTGTTAATGTCCATGGAATAGCAGCTCTTTCCTTCAGGAATCTTGAAAAGCAAAATCTTATTTTAAAGATACCCGCCTCAATAGCAGAATATCTGAAAAAAACTCATCTTATAAATCTGAGCCGTAATACATTTAACACCAAAGCAATTGCCGTGGTGCTTTCTCTTCTCAATAAAGCAGGAATAAAAACAATAATCTTAAAGGGACTTGCACTTGAAAACTCTGTCTATGGCAGTGAAGGCTTAAGGCAGATGTCAGATATCGATGTCCTGATTGACAGGAAGGATTGTATGAGAGCAAGGAAAATACTGATTGGGATGGGCTATGAATCTCTTCCGTCCAAATCATTCTTTCATACACTCATTCTTGACAGCATTGGCAAGCATCTTCCTGCCCTGAGCAGGAATGGAACGTCAATTGAGATCCATCATGGTCTGTTTGGAAAGGATAGTGAAAATCTTACCCGTATACTCTATGACAGCAGCTATGAAGTTGAGCTTGGTGGTGAAAGAGCCTGGTTTCCTCAGCCTCAGATCTTTTTCCTGTATCTGGTCAGGCATCTGTGGAGGCATGAATTATATAACGAATCGCAGCTCAGGTTGTATGCCGACCTCGCTGTACTGCTTGAAAAGCATCACGAAAAGATTCTGAATAAGGAGTTGATTGAGCTGGCTTCTGAAGCAGGAATGTCGGGAGCTCTTGCATTGCGCCTCCAGCTGCTCAGGGAATTCTGGGGTTTCTCTTTCCCCGGTTGGCTCAATGAATTTATTGATTCATACGCAGACGACAAATCCATTGAGAAATTTATTTTTTTCCTCGGAAGTCCAAAGAATAATGCTCCTTTGAAGAAACATGTATTATACCGACAGATTATTAAGGATATTACCGGATTTCACCGCAGGTCATTGTTTGTTTTAGGAGATATTCTTCCTTCTGTTGCCTTTATGAAGAAGAGGTATGAGACCAGGAGCACTTTAAGAGCAATTATGCACTATCCTCACAGGCTGGGTAAGATACTCTGGCTTTTTAAAAATTGACAGGACCCCGTATTTTAAACGCAGATGTTTTAGTCTACACAATTAGGACAGAATATGTCCTAAATTTTATTCAGTTTGAATCAAAAATAAATCTATTTTTTTTTGGTTTTTTCACTGATTTTTGTTTAATTTTATAGTCGAAGTCAACTGTCTGTCGTTTTTATACTGTTTATCATGAACAAGTTTCAGAAAGAGGCTCTTAAGAGGAGGTTACTTAGGCTTGCTATGTTGAAGAGTACAGGGGCACCTGCGGATCTGGCTTTAAGGTTCGAGATAAGTGAGAGGAGTGTCAAGCGGATTGTCAGGGAGATGCGTGAAGAAGGGACAAATCTGACTTATAGCCAGTTAAGAAGGTCCTACGTGACTGAAGAAAATTATTAAAATATGTTGTAAAACATATTGTTTATTCATTTTTCTGTCCCTGTGCTTTTTTAAAATTGCATTAATAAGTCTTATCATACTGGTTTACATGCGGTTTAATTTAGGAAATATCAGCATCAGGATCAGGACTCTAAAAAGAAGTTTTAGGGACTTATCCTTCTTAGCCGATTCAGATTTCTCAGGTCTTATCTCGCTGCATTCCAAGTGAATGTAGTCTCAAAATGGTCGCCCCGACCGAGACCCGCCCCGGGAGATTGCTGATTCTCTTCCGGGGTTTTTTATGAGCTGAATGATCGAAAACCGGGGTTTTATCGGGGAGAACAACAATGCGGTACCAATCCTTATTTATGACACAACCCCCCGGCTTCAGGCTGGCGATGGTATATGAATTACCCCGGACTTAAGGCTGGTGATGTTATGTGTATTACCCCGGGCTTCAGCCCGAATACCTCAGCAGTCCCTCTTCTGATTCAAGTGCTGCAAGCTCCTCGTCCCTGGTAACAATACCATGATGATACTCCTGATCCCTGATATATCCCCTCACTCTGGCTACATC
>Ga0315272_10000014_pt1 | contig 79887 bp, 53 predicted proteins | sample C3_middle_MG_FD_203918 | JGI IMG/M metagenome (GOLD analysis project Ga0315272, IMG submission 203918) | Sediment microbial communities from Yellowstone Lake, YNP, Wyoming, USA - C3_middle | ecosystem: Environmental > Aquatic > Freshwater > Lake > Sediment | place: USA: Wyoming | collected...
TTTTATTTCATCGACAGCGATCAGGAATTTCAGCTAAAAGTAAGCACCCCAGCCGGGGATAAAAACCTCTATGCCTGCAACTATTTTTACTATCTGGATCAGATTTTTATCCATACGAATGCCAGCATGCTCACCGGCAAGGTGGTCGGCGACCCGCCCGTATCTCCAGCGGTGATGGCGGGCAATTTTCTTGAAGATGTCATCTGTTTTTTAAACCAGATTGCAGCCTACGATCCGACCCTGACCTGCCAGTTTCACAGCAGCAGACAACAAGACAATGACGATGCTTCCTACCATGACATGGCTGCGCTGTTCGGTTTCAAATCCAGTAACGCATCCTGTCAATACCATTGCAGCATTCAGGGTGAGCATAATAATGCTAGCTGCTTTCAGCATTTTTCAAACGAACTTAGCCGTTTTTTTTATGGCGAACATCCGACCCGAAAAACCTATTATCAGCACGAAGATATTCTTGCCAGTGTCCGCCCTGCCCGCACTGTCTATACCGGAAACTACATATTCAAACCTGCTGCATTGCAGTACTTCGTTCCATTTGCTCCATTAAAATTAAGGATGGCAGGCCCGGTATTGGGCAGACTGATCAAAGCAGAACTCAGGGATGGCTTCGTATCAGCGAATCTTCCCATGTTACACAAGCGCACAGTGCGTGAAACGGGGCAGTCTGAATTCAGGCCTGGCATAGCTGCCGACACCGCCACCATCGACCTCTCAGGCGAATTTGAACGGCAATTTTTCGGTGATGTAATGCTCTTCAGCATTGAAAAACTGATCGCCATGGGCTATCCGCGGCAAGCACTGAGCAATGAAATAATTACACAGGTGGTGGCAGCAACCCATGCAAACATGCTGCAGCAATACTACGACAAGCGCCTGCTTATTACGGCAAAGCTGAATACACTGAACAAACTGTTCCGGGAAAAAAGTCACTGGTGGAACCAGTCAGCCGAACATGCAGAGGCCGCCAACAATTTCAGAGTATTCATGACCAATATTGAGCAAAATTTTGGCGATGAGTCTGCGGGCTATAGACTGATTAATTCACCTGCCAACAAGGCGAAACGGCATGCCGGAATTATTGAAGGCATTGCAGGGTATGCGGAGGATAGATTATCGTGGGCCGAGATGCTGGCCAAATGATTGCCCGTAGGGTGCACCCTGAAGGGCATAAACGCCGTGCGCACCATGGTGCGTATGACGCACCCTGCAAAGGCTGAATCCTGATTAATTAATTCATTCAAAAATTCAAACTAAAAATTTACCATGAAAATTATTGCTGTCGTTGGATTGGGTTATGTGGGTCTGCCTTTGGCCGTAGCGTTTGGTAAAAAATTCCGTACGATCGGATTTGATTTATCTGCCAGGAAGGTTGAAAGCTATAGTCGCTGCATAGACCCATCGGGTGAAATTGCGGGTGCAGAATTTGAAGCTGCAACACAGCTTGAAGTGACCACCGATCCCGCGCAAATTGCCCCTGCCGATTTTATCATCGTGGCCGTTCCCACCCCGGTTGATAATGCACAAAGACCGGATTTCTCTCCCCTGATTTTAGCCAGTAAAATCGTGGGTGCACAAATGAAAAGAGGCGCGGTCGTTATCTTTGAGTCCACTGTCTACCCGGGTGCGACAGAGGAGATATGCATTCCCGTGCTGGAGCAGTATTCAGGCATGAAATGGCAGCAGGATTTTCATGTGGGCTATTCACCCGAGCGCATCAATCCGGGAGACCGTGAACACGGCCTGTGCAATGTAGTAAAAGTCGTGGCAGGAGATGATGCGGCAACGCTGGAAACAGTTTCCAATTTATATCTGACTGTCGTCACTGCGGGGGTGCACCGGGTATCCAGCATCAAAGTGGCAGAAGCCGCCAAGGTCATCGAAAATACCCAGCGTGATCTCAATATTGCACTGATGAATGAGCTGGCCATTATCTTTGACAAGAGCGGCATAGACACGCTGGAAGTTCTGCAGGCGGCGGGAACGAAATGGAATTTCCTGCCCTTTCGCCCGGGTCTGGTCGGCGGACACTGCATCGGTGTCGACCCCTATTACCTCACCCACAAAGCCGAGATGCTGGGTTACCACCCCGAGGTGATTCTTGCGGGGCGACGCATCAATGACGGCATGGGGAAGTTCATCGCGGATCAAACCATGAAGCAGATGATACGCTCGGGGAGCCAGGTCAAGGGGGCCAGGGTCAATTTGCTGGGTCTGACCTTTAAGGAAAATTGTTCCGACCTGCGTAACTCGCGCGTAATCGATGTCATTAACGAGCTGCAGAGTTTTGGCATCGAGGTTCATGTGCATGATCCGGAAGCAGATGCCAGCGAAGCTCAGGAGGTATATGGTGTGGGGTTGAAGCCATGGGACAAATTGCCGCGTGCCGACGCGATCGTGCTGGCGGTAGCGCACCGCTCACTGCTTGATATTCCTTTTTCCAGTTATCTTGAAAAAGTCATTCCGGGAGGCTGTATTATTGATGTTAAATCGCAACTTGACCCCTCCATCGTCAGAGATGCCGGTTTGACCCTTTGGCGCTTGTAGCCAACGCGGCTTATCCTGTCATGCTTGATCGCTTCAAACATCTGCTTCATCGCACTCACCACCGCGAAAGATTTGTTCTGCTGGATGAGCTGTTGCACAACCAGACCCTGAGCAAAGAGCAACTCCTCATTCGCCAGCAACAAGCCTTATCAGAAATCATCCGGCACGCGTATAACAACACGCCCTACTACCACGAAAAGTACTCGAAATTTGTTGACAATCACGCTCGAGAGTTAATTTTAGTTAATTTATTAGACCTAAACCCCCTCCGGCTCCCCCTTGACAGGGGGAGAGAAGAATTCGCTCCTCCCCTGTCAAGGGGAGGCTGGGAGGGGTTTGCTACTAATACTCAATCTGAACTAATCACGAATAGCCTGCCCATCCTGCAAAAAGACGAAGTCGTGCGCCACAAGGATGAGATGCTGCAGAGGGGTGTCGACTTGCGCACATTGCGCATAGGCAACACGGGCGGGTCAACCGGCAAACCTGTGTCGTTTTATTACGACCGGCACAAACACGAGTTGATGCGCGCCGGTATGATCAGGAGCTATATGTGGTGTGGCTGGAAGCCTGGACAAAAAATACTGAATTTCTGGGGCGCCAGACAGGATATTCAACATGGCAACCAACTCATTAACAAATATCATGAATACATCTCTGCCGAAAAAACGATCGCTGCTTACGAATACAGCGAGTCGCAACTGGATGACTGGACTAAAATCATCCTCGCCTGCAAACCCGTACTGCTGCAGGGTTACGCGTCCATACTGGCCGAACTGTCAGGATATATCATAGCCAACAACATCCGGATGCCCAAAACCATACTGGGCATCTACTCTACCGCCGAAATGCTCAATGACTGGCAACGCACGCTGATGGAGCGGGCATTTGGCTGCAGGGTATTCAACCAGTACGGCAGCAGAGAAATCCCCAATATCGCGTGCGAATGCAGTCACGGCAACCAGCACATTTTTACCGACATGGTTTACCTTGAATCGCAATCCATCAACGGAGAAGACCGGCTTATCATCACCTCATTAAGTAATCGGCTCATGCCTTTTATCCGCTATGACATTGGTGATTCCGGCAAACTCAAAGAGGGTGATTGCGCTTGCGGATCACCCTTCCCGCTGATGGAGCTGGGGCTGTGCCGCAGCAATGATTTAATCAAAACCAGCACTGGAAAATCGATACACCCATCCTGTTTCAATCGCCTGCTGTATGGCCAGACTGACATCAAGCAGTATCAGTACATTCAGACTGAGCTGGATAAAATTACCTTGAACATCGTCTCGACCAGCAAACTGGAGATTGAAACAGTCAATTCGCTTAAGGAGAGTTTGCACAGGGATATTGATGAAAATATGCTACTGGAAATAAACTATGTTGATGAGATCAAGCGCAGTATTTCAGGCAAGCACAGATATGTGATCAGCAATCTGAACTATTGAGCTTTCCGTAAATCATGACACTTTTAAATCCCTCCCAACCTCCCTTTGTCAAAGGGAGGAGCACTCTCCGATCTAAACCACGCTGGTTCCCCACTTTGACAAAGGGGGGGTAGGGGGGATTTGTCTGTTCCAGTCGCTCTTGTCACGAATTATGTAAAGCTCAATAGTGATGAAAACCCGATCAAATTTTTCCAATCAAGTTTATAAATATCCCGTTATGCGTATAACTTAGATCAGTCAAATCGTCTGAGAAGTTTGTAAAGTTGTAACCTGCCCCCAACTTCATGTAACTATCCAGATGACGGTATATTGCCACCAGAACTCCACTACGGCTATCTTGTGCGTCTGGCAGTGCAAGCAAACGTGCCTCGTACGTCAGATCCCATAGTCGCACAAAATGCCAATCCAGACGGGCGATATACAGTTGTGCACGGCTGTCAAAAAACTCGGGATTCACGCGATCCAGGCTGACTTGCCCCAGCTTGTAGGCATATTTTCCACCTATCGTCCAGCTGCTGGTCAGGTCGTAGAGCGTATCCACAGAAAAGATGTGACTCTTCTGCACAAACGCAACTGCGGTATTCGCCACCGTGACCTGGCCTGTTGATGGCAGATTATAAAAATAGGTATATTTCAGCAAAGTATTCACGCGGTCGTTGGCTACCGGACGGTAACCATAACCAAACACCGCTTCAGTATAGGTTCCATCGTAAAACTCACCCAGCGAACTTTTGCTTTGCGAATAATTAAACTTGCCGATAAACCGCCAGTCAGGGTTAATCTGATATTTAAGACTGTTTTTTGTCAGCCAGCTTGTGCGTTGTGAAAAACTCAAGTCTATTGGCGACTGGGTCATATCCTGCAGGTGTTCAATCGCACTGGCAATCTTTACCGCTTCAAAACCATATCCTGCCGAGGCGCCCAGCCCGGTACGTTCAATTTTGGCACCGGTCAAGTTGTCCCGCAACGACCCATTATCGATATGTGCCCCGTAATTCCAGTGATCATCCGGCGCATACTCCACGCCGGTTGAATGGGTCAGGCCGGTGGGTGCGTCGCCATGGGAATATTTTTCCTCCACGAAGATGCTTGTGGTATCAGAGTAATGGCTTTTGACACCCGAAGTCATATTGCCCTTGCGCGCTTTGACACCGTTGTCGGAACGTTCATTTTCAAGCCCATAGTTCATGTAGACAGTGGTTTTGTCCGAGTAGAGATACTCTGTACCCAGCTTGGCAGCGCCGCCAAAGTCACCATTCGACACTTCAGCATTGACCCTGAAGTGCTCATTCACCTGATAGGTACCACCTGTACCTATTCTGCCGTTCGCATCACGATTGCCGGTGTTTTTAGCGGTGTCCTGAATATAACTATAAGCACCCCATTTGTCTTTGGGGTCATAGCCAACTCTGGCTACGACATCTGTACGCTGACCCTGTACCTGGGTCAGCGGCACTACCGGCGAGTGATCTGTTCTGGTGTCATTTCTGATACCTGAACTCAGTGTCCAGTGTTCATCCAGTTTATAGTCAACATTTGCTTCAATTGCCATTGTTTCAAGCGCTTGGTCTTGCGACCTTTTATCAGCCTTGATGCGGACATCCACCTTGTCTGTCACTGAAGTTGTCGCGCTTCCGCCATATTGTTCAACATCTGTTGGAGTCTCCAGGCCTGGAGCAGAATAGCCCGCTTCAGTAAATTGGCGGTAAAAGGTAGCGTTACCATTCGCCTTGTCATAAATATCCTTAAAGCCAAAACTGGTATCAATACGACTTGCACCATAGCGTCCGCCCGTAGGCGCCACAAGAACAGTGGTGTTGGTCGTTGAGGTAAAATTGAAGCCGCCATCATTCGAGCCGAAGGCAGTAGAGTTTGAACCGGTACTGGTCGATTTTTCAAGCTTAAGCCATGTCTCCGCACTTTTTCTCAGCGTAATATCTGTTGCATTCAGACTGCTTTCGTTACCCGCTTCAGCGCTCTTGTTGCTGGTTATTCCCAGCTTTACATAGTCACTCAGCCAGTAATGCGTCCGCCCGCCAGTAGAAAGATCGTTTATTTCTTCGAATCCGGTTGAGTATTCGTATCTCACGACCAGATAGGCTTCATTGCCGGAACTCATATCACTCACAACCAGCAAATTGTCGCTGGCAACCGGCGACAGAGGAGCAGACAACAGTACACGCCCCTGCAGATAGTCAACCGTGTAATCCAGTACCGGGGTCAGGTTTTTCACGCCTACTACCAAGCCCGAGGCTTTATCCCGTATCTCAATACGTGCTCGTTCGGAACCGGACATGATGTCCTGATGGCGCAAGTAATAGAGCGAGCCACCCGTACCACGGTATTCATCTCGGCCAGCAACCGTGCCGGGTTGCGCCGCAAATCCATCCAGTACAAAACGCTTCTCGCCAAAACTGGTGACTTCCGTAGGCTGAATATGCACATTGGCGCCATACAGAGTTCGGTCCACATGGGCCAGGCTATTGTCTGTGTAGCCAACCTTGAAATTACCCCACAAACCGTAATGCTCGTCTTTTTTTAGCTTCACATAAAACTTGCCGAGCGTGGGCGCGCCTTCTTCGGTGGTACTGTCGTCGCCATACGTCGGGTAATAGTAATCGGGGTCAATACGGCGAAACATCGCATCCGGCGACTTTTGCATAAAGTTGCTGAACAGGCTGCCTATAGGCCCTTCCAGGGTATCCGCACTGGCTGTCAACTGCCAGTTGTTGCCAAATTTACCGTTGGTATAAAATGCCAGACGCCCATCCCATGACAGATTGTTGTCGTAATGACCGCTCGTGTCGTTGGTGACTATTTTGGCGGGGCCATTCACAAATGATCGAGCGGCAGTAACATCGGCAATACCGACATAGAACCAGTCACTCTTCCCCAGCTCAAGATCACGCAGATATATCTGACCATTGCCGGATTTGTCGAGTACTGCAACTTCGACTGAATGCAAGCCTGAAGGAAGAATTTCTTCCACTGCAAACTCACCGCTTGCAGCTACCGGTACCGCGCGGCCGGCAACCGATACCATATGCTCGACAGGAATATCCGAACCGTAAACCTTAACCGTACCGCCACTCAGGTTGATATTTTCAACTTCCAGCCGGTTTTCACCATATCCGGCCATCAGTTCCTTTTCACGGTTACGTTGCTGAATTTCAAGCGGCACGCTGTCCAGGACCCAAAGGGTCTGGGGGGAGGTTTCATCATAGTGATTGTCTTTGTCATATACGCGCAAGACATACTTTAAATCCCGGCCCGGGGCTGCGTATTTGGCAAAATTCGCCTGCCACTGCGCAGTGCCATCCCTATCCATCACGATAGTTGCAAGCGGTTTATCGCGTACAGACTGTTCGAAATTAAAGATGCGAATCTCGGAACTCACGATGAAATAAGGGAAGTTTGAATAAGCTTTGAAATGCACCTGGTCTTCCAGATAGTCCGTGTTGGGGTCATCTTTATAACGAATGGAATTAGGCCAGGCGGTTACATTCAATCTGGGCTTCAGATTCAGATTATCAAACTTAAACTGGATATTGGCCTTCTCCAACTCTACGTCCACGCAACGTTCCACATCGGAAATGCTCTTGCCCGGATCGTCTATCGGTTTGCCATCGACTGTAATGCGCATCAAATTCAGCGCATAGGGGTCAGAAATTTTGACTTCCCTGCTCAATCGTGTGATATCCAGACCATCCTGATTTTCCAGGGACGCCAACTCATCGTAAACCACCTGAACTTCTACCCGCGACTCATCCGACTCTATAAAGCCCGAGTTCACCACATCGCCAGACTGAACATAACCATGTCCTTCATGTTCGACCTGCTCCGCTGTCAGGCCAAGCTTAACCCTGATGGCCTCCATCACGGTGCGGGCGCGGGCCGTTGACAGCCCAATGTCATCGCCATAAGCAAGTGCTACACGCCGATCCAGACGTTCGTTATTGGTGTAGCCGATAAACTGCAGACGCACCCTGGATTTGCTTTTCACTTCGTCAAGTATGCTGCTCAAGCGCGCTGCATAGTCATCCGGAATCACCGGTTTGCTATTCACGTAAGCAATCGGTTTGATGGGGCCGGAAGGCGAATTGTAGATACGGGTAACCGTTTCAGCCCCGGCGGCTTCGGGGCACAACTGCGGTTCACCTGATAATTCCTGCATTGCATCGTCGTACCAGAATTCAACTTCAATACGGCGATTGGCTGCCCTGCCCGGTTCGTTATCATTGGGTGCTACGGGACTGCTTGAGCCTTTGCCTTCGCTCTCGACTGCTGCCGAAGGCAGCTTCAACGCATCCTGCACCGCCAATGCTACACGTCGTGCACGCGCTTTTGACAGGCTCAGATGAGAACCGTAAATACGCTCGTCACGTCCGGCCAGCGGACTGTTGTCGGTGTAGGCAATAAACTTGATCACAACGTTCTGCTTGTTCCCCAGATTATTGAGTACCTGCAAAAGCTTCTGCTGAAAATCAGCCGGGATACTTGTCGATTCTTCATCGAAATGCAGTGGTGGGATCAGATTCTTGACACGTGCCCGTCTGGATAGACCCGCTTTGTAACTTATCTTGCACACCTGCTCGACACGGCAGACTTTCACCCGCTTGATCTTCTCGGAAATGACGACCTGTTTCTCCACCAGATTTTCTTCGATCTGGTCATACCAGAGTTCGACCTCCATGCGGCGGTTTAACTGCCTGCCCGCCTCCGTACTATTGCTGGCAACAGGTTTGCTTTCGCCCAACCCTTCGTATGTAATCGACTCCGGCGGAAGATTGAGTGCCTTCTGGAAAAATTCCGCGGCCACACCGGCGCGTTCACGCGCCAGACCTGTGTTGTCGCCATATTTTGATTTGGCTGCATCACTGAGCTGAACATTATCGGTATACCCTACCAGATGCAGACGCACATTTTTCCTGCCGACCATGCTGGCCAGAATGATTCGCACTTTCGATATATATTCATCGGGAATATTCACGTCACCCGAATCAAAATGAATGGCGGGAACAACGTTCTGCAACTTGATTGTTTTAACGTTTTTCTCGAGAACTTTCTGCGTCTCTATGCGGTCGCCTAGCGTTTCTTTTAAACCGCTAACATCCTTCACATGCAGCGTGAAATCACCGTCAAGTGGCAGTTGTTTCTCCACTTGTTCACCCAATACAGGGGTTTCGTGCACCTCAGTTTCAGGAGGATTCTGTACCTCAACAGGCGTAGCTGACTCTGCCAGCACGGTGGCTGACAGCAAGCACGACATAATGATGTAAGAAATATTCTTAAGCATTTCTTTTCAATTGATCACGAAATATTTGTCTGAAATTTTATAGTTGGACGGAGTCTCATCATTCAGGAGGCGCACGGCGTAGCCTATTTGCTGATAGCGTTATTTTCAGGAGGCGCACCCCTGCTCCAGAACACTTCAGTTTCTATAGTCAGATCGTAATTTCCTTTTTGCTGTTTCCACTTGCTGGTAATTTCACGTTTCACGGTTTTGAGGCGTTCATTGACCAGACCCTCATTCTCGGTTTCGGCCATATAAGACAGGCGCAATACCGATGCAGCCTTCTTAAGTTCACCCAGTAAAAGTTCAATGCGTTGTTTCCACTGCACTCGCATCTCAGTCGAGCCCGGCTCAAATACACCGTCAGCCAAATCCAGCTTTACGACTTTATGTATCGCGGCACCAAAATTAAATTTCAACATCTTGCCTCGGGTGGCACGCTCCACTCTCGGGTTTTCGGTCGTCATGCGGTAACCGCTTGGCAGCGTTCTGTCATCCACTTTCAGGATATAGTTGGAGCCGCGGTCAGGGTCGGGCACCACTGCACAGGTGATATGGAAACGACCGAATTTATCAGCCGTCACAATCAGGCCATTTGCGGTAACAACACGAACTCCCGGCAACCCCATCTCTCCCTCGTCCTGATATCCGTTCAAATTTGCGTCATCAAATACCTTGCCGATCACATCCGAGCAATCCAGTGTAGGGTCAGGTATTACACGTACAGTGGCAGTGGCTTCGGGTGAAGCCGGGTTGTTAGTTATGCCATTCATTACCATCGCTCTGTTGATATACTTGCCTTCCTTCACACCCGAGCCAACTATTAACATCAGCTGGATCACACGCTTGGTATTGGTGACCAGTTGCAGGTTTCCCCAGGTAAGTTGGCTGGTTGTGCTGATAGGCTCCACATGCAAACCATCAAGGCGGCCGGAACCGGCCACATATTTGAAGCCCGGCGGAAAGGTGTCGACAATATTCAAATTCGTCAGTGTGACAGGCAGGGTGTTACTAACGGTAATCGTGTAGGGAATCAACTGACCCCGGGTGACATTCTGCAGCGAAGCAATCTTGGTAATGGAGACAGCATTATCCAGACGAGGGTCAAGTGCGATATGGTTATTGAATAGCTGGCTACTGCCCGGCATGGGATTACTCAAGGCCAGGCGCAGGTAATAGTTCGTGCCTGCGGTGTTTGCCGGGACAGCTACAGATGGTGCAAATTCAGAAGTTTGTGCCTCGCAATAACCCGCAGGAATCGCGACTGCATCTGCAAGACAAGTCGGCACAGCGTATGCAGCTGTAGTGGCGCCTGTAACAGGTGTGATAACCACTGACTGGCCGACTAAATAGCTTGCGGGCGATGTCACCCGAATCAGGTAATCCCCGCCGGAAGGGCAGGAAGGATCGCTGAAATTAAGATCGAATTTGTAGTAACCGGATGCGAGTGTTACTTGCCCCTGTTGTGCAGGATCGTCGAAGCAGGCAGGCTGCAAGGGTACGCCACTTGCAGCCTGCACCAGAGTTAACGTCGCCCCCGACACAGGTGTACGCAGGAATGAGTTGTATAACACACCGTTCGGATCGACAGGCAGATTCAGATTTTGAATATTACTGCCTGATAAAGCCGTAATTCCGGCAATTGCCTGCATTCCGTTAATGTAGATTGAGTCGGCGCGGCCCAGCTTTGCACTCGTGGCCACAGCTCCCGGGGCACTGAAACGCAAAGAATATTGGTCTGCTACAGTCGTGGTTGGCGTTAATCCGCTGACACTAAACAGGCCGCCCGCATCTGTAATAGTGGAACCCAACAACACATTGCTGCGATAGACGCCAACCGACCAGCCGGCAAGATTCAGTTCTGAACCATCCGCCACATTATTAAAATTGGCGTCATGCCAAACATGGCCATTCAGGATGGCTGTTCCCGGAACACCGCCCACGCTGATTGCAACACTCGCACTGGCTGTCAACGCCGGCGCGTTCCATACCACCTGCCCGGTGTTGGTAATGGTGGTACCCGCCGCCAGACCCGCGGTAATGGTTACCCTGAAGCGCAATTGCGCAGTCGCACCGGGAGCCAGCGTGCCATAAGTAGCTGCGTAATCTGCCGTTAGTATAGAACCCGCATAACTGACCCCTGCAGCCAAGCCATTCAGCGTGCCCGAACCCGCCACATAAGTAAGCTGGGTTGAAAGTGGTGCCAAACTGAGGTCATCGGTGATGACGACATTGCTTGCCGCAACCGTGCCGGTATTGGTGACGCGAACCAGATATTCGAGCTGCCCGCCCGCCAGAGCCGCTCCGCCACCCACTACCGTTACTTGCTTGGTAATGGAAAGCTGCTGCGCGCTGCCCACCACGATAGTGGTAGGCTGATGTCCGTTACTGCCATTGCCGTCAGCGTCGGTCAGTTCGCTGGGCAATTCGTTGCTGGTGACATTACCCTGATTGCTGATCACGGTACCCGTCGCTACACCTGCATTGACAGTTACATCGAAGGTAACCACTGCACTTCCATGCGCTGCCAAAATGCCCGTGGCGCTGGCAGGCGATTCGATCCCGATACCCAGAATTAACGGGGAAACACCGCCATCCGGTTGCCCGACACCGGCACCATTGAGGGTAACAGTATTGGCCACGTAAGTGGTGTTGGCCGGTACCAGATCGGTGAACATAACCCCGGTAGCAGGGATTGCAGCCAGGTTGCTGATGGTGATGGTATAGCGCAATACATCAAGCGGATCCACGATGCCGTTGCTGTTGTTATCCGTCTGGATTGCAACGGTTTTCTGCGCGACCAGCAAAGGTGAATTGCCGACAATGTTCAGTGTTGGATCGTCTACTGCCGCCGTCGCAGGATCATCGGATGGTTTTTCGGCAAACACACCACTCCCCGTGCCCGAGCCATTGACAAAGCCCTGGTTGGAAATAATGGTACCGTTCAGCACATTGCTGTTAATCTGGACTTCAAAGGTAATCGTCGCAATGTTGCTTACGGTTGCGCCTGCATCGGCTCGCATCACCCCTGCGGTCACATTCTCGGGCGCATTGATCGGCATACCGGTCTGCAACGGAGACACGCCGGCAATATCAGCCACAGCCACGCCATTCAGCCGGGTGCTGCCCGCTACATATGTGGTATTGGCCGGAAGCTGATCGCGTAGCGACACATTACTTGCATTCTCGTTGCCGATATTTTTCACCGTTATGGTGTAACGCAACCTTTCGCCGGCCAGTAATACCAGTGGATCGCCGGTAATATCCTGGGATGTTTTTCTGACCTGGAAAACAGGTGCCGAAGTAATTACAGTACGGGTCGGATCTTCGTCACCTATCACTGCCGGATTGTCCGGGCCGTTCACATTGGGATCGTCACTGTTCAACGCGGGATTCGTGATGGTTGGTAATTGCGCCTGGTTCAGCACCGCCGTGCCGCTGGTAATCACCGCTGCCAGTCGTGCTTCAAAAACAATGGTAAGCATGTCATTCGCACCACCTTGCCCATCGATACTGAGGCTGCGGATATTTACCAGACCGCTACCCTTGCTGCCGCCGGTAGCACTGGTTAAGGTTGCATTGGAACCTGCCGGAATTGATATCAATGCCAGACTGCCGGGCAGGAACATGGCGGTAGCATTTAGCCTGTCGAGCTCGTCAGTCAGCGTAAAACTGCTGATCGCCAGCGTGCTCACGTTTCTGATGGTGACGGTGTAGCGCAGCAAATCTCCAGGTCTGGCATTTGCGCCGGGATTCTGACCGGTAGTGACATTGATGACCGTCTTGCGGAATTCCAGAACCGGCGATTCGGTTAATATCGAACGGGCATCCTGAAAATCCAATGTCCCCGGGGTACCGTCGGTGATCGTGCGTGTATAGGTGCGAATCTGTCCAGTGGCGACATTGGCTGGCGTATCACCGCTGAACCATTTTGTAGCTCCGGCAAGATTGGTCAAAGTCACACCACTGAAGTTATCCGTATCTAGGCTCGCCTGATAGGTCACAATCAAACGGTTGCCTGGTGCGATCGAAGCTGCGGCCGTCTGCATGGTGAGAGTGAGAGTGCAGGTGGTAGGGCCAGGAGTTGCGGCAGCAAAACTCGAAATGTAATCAACCCCCGCAGTTAAGGCCGCTGCAACCGGTGTCACCCCGTCTGCCAGATACATACGCGCTGTAATCGCTGTCGGTGCAACATCACACATACCACCCGGAACCGGATTGGGCAGGATATCGGTAACAGTCGTATCCCAGGCGGTGGCTGTACCCGTGTTCTGCACATTTAGTGTGAAGGTTGCCGGCACTCCGATACGCATGGTGGCAGGTCCGCTTTTCTGCAGGGTGAGGTCCGGACCAACTATTGTCATGTTGGGGGTTACCGCCGCAACAGTTGCTGTCTGGGTGGCATTGTCGCCATTGATCTGGTTATAGGTGTAAGAAGCGGAGTTCTGGAAGGTTAACCCGGTGACGTTGGTCACGCTATCGTTCAGCACTACCCTGATGTCAAACACGACTTGTTGACCTGCCGGAATATCAAGACCCGACCCGCTGCCGGAAATCACCAGATTTTTCGCTGGTACCTGCGTCACCACCGGCGTCCATGCCGGACCTGAAATCTGGGTTAAGCTGACATAGCTGATATCGGCAGCCGATGTCGCCAGATTATCAAGAATCCGCACATCGTAGAGCGCCGTTGTCATCGGCGTAGCTGGAATGGTGATGCGATAGTTGAATTGATCGCCTATGGCGGCCGTAGCCTGAGTATTTGCCTTGCCCAAAGAAGTGGCAGCGGCAGTAATCAGTGTTGAAGTTGCTGTGTTTGTGCTGCCGTAGCATTGGCGTACACCAGTCACACTGCCGGCGGATGGGACGGCATTATTATCAAACGAACAATAATCCTGTACCTGAGCCTGGTTGATCATTGTCATCCCCGGGCTTAAGCCGGCATCCGTGTTCACACGATATACCAGCTGCAATGTGTTACCGGAATTGATGGTATAGGCATTCGCCACACCGGTATCAAAATTCCAGGTTGCGACTCCAGTGGCGGCATTGTAGGCAGGAATAATGCTGGCTACAGGCGCACCATTCAATGTAGTGCTGACCATTGTGATGCCGGAAATGCGCATCCCAAGCGGGACTATGTCGCGTAGCTGCACATCATAGGCAGGCGCTGTTCCCGAATTGGCAATTGTAACCGTATAGGTAATCAGATCCCCGGAAGCAACGGTACTTCCTGATACCGGGGTCGACACTTTGCTTACCGCAAGCATCGGTTGCTGCAGGGTCAGCGCAGCCGTGCGCGTGATACCGGTTGTGGTCGTGGTGGTGTAATTGAAAGTTGCGCTATTGGTGAGCGTTTGTGCCGCTCCTGCACCCTGCAGCAGGGCGCCATTCAAAACACGCGTCCTGTAAACAATCACGAAATTGTCATTGGTATTATTCAAGTCTGCAGCATTGACAATATTGCCAATACTCCATGTTGCCGTGGTCGGGCCGGTAAGAGGATTACCGGTAACTGACGGTGTGGCAATCGCTGCATGTGTAAACGGTGCAACACTGCCATATGGCGCAACAGTATTTCCGTTCACGCTTACTATGGATTCAAACTTTACTCCCTGGGGTAAAACATCCGTAATCAGGGTTGCCAGGGTCGTGCCTTCCGGCAAGGTGATTGTCAACTGATAGTCAACCACATCGCCAATTCGTACATAGTCATCACCGGCACCATAGGTATCCGTCAAACGCACCTTGGCAAATGCTGTGGTATCTGCAAATGGGGGACTGTTAACCGTCGCTGTCGTATAGTAATCATCATAGGCCGGCCCCGCACCTCCATACCCGCTGCCATCCCGCTCAAAGACATTTGTGCCGCTCAGGCTGGTCCACTGCACCAGTGAGGCATTAGTCAGATTTACATTGGGTAAATTAAGCACCAGCACATCATAGGTTACGGTCACAGTGCTTCCGGCAGTGACATTAATATGTGCATTGGCATCTGCAAGAGTCCATCTGAGGGTTTGCGGCGTGCCTACTCCATCACCGGCAACAACCGGGGCACCCATGCTGTTTCCCGCCCCATTGACTGTGGGATTTCCCGAGTATTGCAAACCAAGACTCATCGCTTCATTGATGGCAATGTCGAAAGCGGTGGAATTCAGCACTCCACCTGCTTCGGTCAGGGTCAGCGTATAGCGCAGGGTGTCGCCTGCAGCCGGTACACCACCGGTTGTTACGTTCACCACAGTCTTGTTCAGTGTGATCAAGGGCTCTACAACAGTGATCTGCGTTGTGGCGGAAGCAGCTGTAGTGGCCGTTACACCCGTGGCACCATTTCGATAACTGGCCACAGCCGAGTTTTGCATGGTGCTGCCGGCATTGGAATTGACCGAGTTTTCAATTCGAGCCGAGTAATTGATACGGATACGCGGGCTAATTGTGTTGACAGAAGTGTCGTCTTCGCTTGCCGTGACCACCGTGCCGATATTCCACAGCGCATTTCCTGTAGCACCGTCGGCAGGGAAAGCAGTAAATGCAGCCTCGGCAGGCGCAGCACCATTGATTGTTGAAATTCCTGTGAAGGTATAGGTGATGTCGTAAGTTGCGTTATTAGCCAGCAGATAACTCAGGGTGCCGACTGCCAGATTATCGGTGAGCAATACATTTTGAGTCGTACCCTCGGGCAGATTGATGTCGATCTGGAAATTTTTGTAGGCGCCAACAGCAGGCACTACCGCAGGGGATAAATCTGTCTTGCTGATGGTAATTGCCGGTACAGTAAGTGTAGCGCCAGTGCCGGTTTCATAATGATTCAGCGTGCTGCCGGCATTGGGCAACGCACCATTACGCAAGCCGGTTGCCGAGCCGTCGGCTCCAATCAGGCCTGTGATATTTAATGCGGTTGACTGGCCGGGTAAAGAATCCCATTTGGCCTGCATGCGGTTCAAGGTATTGTTGCTGAGTACCTCAAGCGGTTGTGCATCGATTCCGATTAACACTCTGTAGGTGAAGCTACGAGTTGCACCGGGTGCGATAGCATATTTTGGATCTAATGAATTCCAATAGAACACCGGACGATTTGCACCTAGTGTGGCAACATCAACGAGAGGTGGATCGGTGCCGTTCACATTGCCGAAATAACTCAGATGCGTCGCCAGCGACAGATCATCCAGTACGCGCAGATTGTAGGCGGTGGCAGTACCGATGTTGGTCGCCGTAACGGTGACCAATACCTGATCACCCGCATCACCAGTAATGGGAGTGAAGGTTTTAGTCAATACTATGACAGGTTCCTGTACCTGTACATCCACATTGGAGTATGGCAGCGTGATGACGGTATTGCTGCTGTTGGTGTACTGCGCATTGGCAACGGTAAAAGCACCGCCGTTACGGAGGAGCCCGGCGTTATTGGTGTTGGTCGTATTTTCCACGCGGCCAATGAAGTTGATAGCAAAGTCGTAAAGTGCAATGCCGCTGCCATTGGTCAGTGCCTGATTACCAAAATTCCACTGCACCAGTGTATCGGTACAGGTTGGAGTGATGGTACCGCCCGGGACGAATCCGGCAACATTGTACGGCGCCGCACTGAGATTAACTGCCGGCGCATCAGTACAACGCACACCCACCGGCAAGTTGTCAGTGATGACGAAGTTGCGCAAATTGGCGATCGGCAACAGGGTATGCAGCGCATATCTGATCTCTTCGCCAACCGACACCGGCTGCGGCGTCGGCATCGTAGCCGGTGTGCCATGGTTGGGCTGCGACAGCGTCACGATAGTCTTGGGCTGAGTGCTGGGCGTGACTATCTGCACGGTAGCGGACGTCGCCGCAGAGGTATAGGTTCTCGCCCCACCTGTCGTTCCACTGGCAGAAGCCACCACGGTCTGTGCTCCCGATGGTCCCGACAGGCTGTCATAAGACGCTGATGCACTGTTAATCAGCGTTTGCCCCGGTTGCAAGTCTTGATCGGGGTCAACGCGATAATACAAATTGACCGTGGTACCCGGATTGATTTTTTGCAATGCGCTGCTATGCGTGTATGAGAATGTCAGAGTGGCAGGAATGCCATTTTTTACAATATTGTCGCTGATGAAACCTTCCCCGCCAACGTCTGCGCCGTCGATCAGGGTATCTCCGTCGTTATCCAGGCCATCACCTGTAAACGGTACGACATAAGCCAGATCATTGGCATCCAGCATATCAGTCACCACCACATCATAAGCGGGGGCCCGCGCAACACCACTGGCAGCTGCACCGTTGGTCACGGCAATTCTGTAAATATAGTAATCGTAAGTATCGCCATTGTTGGCGAGTGCTACAAATGGGGTGCAATTAGGTCCAATACCTGTCAGTGACAGCGACTCGTTACAGACTGTTTTAACCAGGGTAAGGTTGGGTTCCGTTACCGTCAGATTCACCGTGCGAGCCGGAGCCTGCGGGTAACCGATAGTGGAAGGTCCGAGCAGATAAATTTCTTCAAGTCCTGTGCTGGCATTATTGAACACCGCTTCAAAAGTAGAGTTCAGCACGTTGCTGCTAAGTGCGGCATGCTGGTTGGGTACTGCGCTCAGATTGAGCGGCGAATTCAGGATACGGTTGGTGTTATTGACGCGGAACCATTCGTCTTTTTGCAAAATACGATTGGATAAAGGTCCAACCTGATTGAACGTCCAATCTATCCATCCCTCATCAAGCGGGTTAAGCGGCGGACTGGTCTGCGGTATCAGCGCAAAACCTTTGACTTGCGATGTACTGGTCAACACAGGGTCAGTACTTGATATATAACCTTGTCCGCTTGGTAACTGGTCTGTAACCGTGACATTCTGTACGGCGATATAGGTGAATCCCGGTGTCTGAAAACCAAACCAGCCGCCGGTGTCGATATGGAAAGTGCACTCTTCGCCAATTTGTACCAGGCTGTCCGGATTTGAAGGGGGTGGATTATTTTCCGTGCAGTTCCCAAGCTCGCTCTTCGCCAGATTGAAACCAATGACACGCGCACGCACACCGTCGAGGCTGTAGTTGTTTGCCCGGTCAGTCTGCCCATCCGTTCTCGCGGTCGGTGCCGGGAACCACAATGCCTGCCCCATTGGCGATGGCGGCAGGTTGCTCAGCATGATTTCACCCACGACGTCCGCACGGAAACTCAGATCATCAATATTTATCCGCACCGGATCGCTGGTTTTAATCACCTGGAAATTGAGCGTACTGGATGCGCCCGGCGCGAGTGGATTAGCCAACGTCCCACCCGGCGTACAGTGATAAACCGTCGCTGTTGCGGGAATGGGTGATGGCAGGGTCCATACTCGCCAGGGCAATGGCTGTGAAGGGCTACCGGGGTGCGCGATAACGCTGCAACCTGCAGGCGCGCTCTGCACATCCATAGTCGCGCCAAAGCTGACAAACACGTGGTAATCCCGCGCATCATGCCCGCCGTTGTTGCTCACCACCACAGGCAAGGTGAGCGGTTGCAGGGGATTATTGGTCAGAATAAATACGTTACCGCTGATGGCGATATCCAGATCTTCAGGAAAAGCAGTAAAGGTGTCTACATAGGGATAGGTTGGTGCATTTTTCACCACGGCCGGATTGCAAAAGTCTTCGTAGGTGACAAAGAGACTATTAGACAGGGTGACAGTCTGGTTGAGCGGGTCGGTTCCGTCAGTGGTGACCTCGGGGGTCACGTCAAGATTGGCTACTTTGTCATAGTTCGATGACTTGATCAGCACCACACGGAAATTGATGGTCAGCACTTCGCCGCGCCTCAGCATATTGACCTGGTCGGGGTAGTTCGGATGTACAGTGGAGCTGGTCAGCGTAAATTGCGGCTGTGTGTTGCTCAACGGATCGGCAGGATTGCTGGAGCTCAGCGGGAATGTACCCGCAACCGGATTGGTCCAGGTAATCGTATTCGTTCTGCCGGGATAGTTGCCGTATCCACCGGCTACTGCGACAGTGGGTATAAATGTCGAGTCCACCACATACTCAAGCGGCAACACATCGCGCAGCTTGATATTCTTGATTGAACCGCCGGTATTATTGGTAATGGTAATGGTCATCGTCCCCTTGCTACCCACAGGCTGAGCGATGTTCGTACCCCTTAGTTGCCGCACCACATTCAAGCCAGGCGCCCCCACTCCCACCAAGGTACTTAATGTAGCTGTGGAGTTTGCCGGGTTAACGCCGGTTGAGGTAGCGGTAATGCCACCGGCTGGCGGCTCTGCTGTACAGCCCCATTGCAAATTTGAAACCGTATTGGTTTTACTGGTTACACAAGAGCTTGTGAGCTTGCCCACCAGATAAATTTGTGTGAGACCACTTGCTGGTACATCTACATTATCCGGAACATCATTGTTAGGTGTGCCAAATGGATTGCTTACAATAAAATTAACGATATTGTTGCTGGACGCCACACAACCACCCGCTCCCGGCCCCACACCATTCGCAGCAGCAATTGCAGAGGCTGCCGCCTCTGAAGGACAGGCGTAGTTGATCAATATATTTCCGGGTAGCATCACATCGTCGAAGCGCAAATCCTGCAAGGCTGCCAAACCCGCATTGTTCACTTGTATACGCCAGATTACATCGTCATTGATGTTGCCGTAGACCGTCGCTGTATAATTTCCCGCACCCTGATTTGCGTCCACATTTCGTCCCAATTTTACAATCGAGGGGATAGGTTCGCGCAAAGGCAATGTGTTTGGACCCGTACTGACCGGACTGGTAACAGTACAAACGGGATTAGTGCTATAACTGAGGCTCGCTTGAATCTGCCGGTTGGTCGCGGGCGCAGCCAAAGCCTCCTGGCTTAAAGCGGCAGCACGTTTTACCGCAACGGTTATGGCTATGGTAGAAAAACTGTTTATTCCGGGCAATGGAGCCAGGAGGTTCAGCGGCGGAATCTGAGTGGAATTCCAGGTTAAAACTGAACCGTTAACGCCACTGATGACCGGTGCGCCCCCCGCCACAAGCGCGCCTCCATTCACACTGTATCTAATCGGGTTCGGCGCTGTTGGTTCGTAAGTTAAACCCGACGTCCCCAGGTTTTCCACGACCGTCATATTGATCATGCTGGTCACATCGGGCACGGATCCGGTATAGGGGTTGGATACGATTATCGTGACGTAGCCGTAACCGCACAGCTCGCAATAACTGACACTGGTTGCCGGACTGGCAGTCAGGTCATGCCGGATGAATGCCGGGGGAGCGGGCTTGATATCACAGGGAGCTGCCACTGCATAAGCAACAGGAAAAACCAGAACAAGCGTAGCCACCACTAATTTGAATAGTCGTATTGTGATTGCCAGGAAATGATTCTGCATCATGTTGTATGAAATGCCTTATCGGAATTAAAAATATTCAAACCTCCGGTTAACAAAATTGCATTCCCCTAGTTTAAAGTATTTCGTAATACCAAAATTTGGTGCGCCTGTTCAACTGGACGTGACTGTTTTAAGTATTGCGAGGTCCATCATTGGACTCCTGAATTACTAAATTTCAATCAAATACTGCTGTCGCAGGCTTTGCGGATGATATTTTAACAGTCTAATTGTTCAACAACCTAATGGTTTAATCATTAACCAGTAAAAGTTCAAAACGCATATCACGCACTCTCACAATCATTCTCGAAAATATATAACTGCCACCTCACCCAAACAGTACAACAATAATCAGCTCTCCTACTACCCCGCAGTCATAGCACAAAAACTCTTTATTACATATAAGGTTACCCATTCCGCCTGTTTCTGCATGCAGCTATTGAAGTCCTAAAAAAGAACAATTTTAAAAAATTTTGACAGACTTTCTCCATGCTGACGAGCCTACATTTTTGAACCTATGGCGTCATTTTATTTTGGACTGAATGGACAGACGAATTGACGAGCGGCAATGCCCGGAACCTCATATCAAAGTTTTCTCTATACAAACGGTATGAATAACTGGATGAAAGGTAGTACAACACCCACTTTCAATGGGTTTGCAATACAAAATAAATTGGGGACTACTGCGAGAACATTGACTTGACCCCCTTCGGCTAAGGGTGACACAGAGAAACTGTCAGAATGTTCTGGGATTCGTAAATCAAACTAAACGGCGGCACCTTGCAAGGTATTGCAGATTTGAAGGGCTTCGGGGTCTCTTTAGCGGGACGGTACCAGTGCCGAGTATTAACCCTTGCCGACTGAATAGCTTCAACTTGCAGGCAGGAAATCGATAGGATAAAGAATCGTCAATGCAGGCACACCTTCTTTGACACCGAAATTAAATTTGAGCACTCTCTCCACAATCTCCGCCGACAAGGTTGGAGAAGCCAGATCGGTTGATTTCACTGAGCACGCCGTTACACTTCCATCCGGCTGAATGGTAATACGCAACACCATCTTGCCACGCAGGGATGGATCATTGCGCAGCTCCTTGTTGTAGATGCGATAAAGGGCGGCCTTGTAACGGTCGAAGACAATCTGAATTTCTTCATCGGTACGCGAGGGACCTGCACCTTTACTCAACGGTCTGTCATCCGCCATACCAGAGCCGGTTGAACTTTCAACCCGGGCAAATCTTACACCGGCACCGGTTATGCTTTGACCGCCGCCCCCACTTCCGGACCCTTGTCGACTGAGTCCGGCGGTATTAATGCCGCCACTGCCGCCTGTTGCCTGGGACGTGATCATGGATCTTGTTGATGCCTCTCCAGGTACGTAAGGCCCGCCATTGCCGGAGCCCGCAGCCATTTTTCCACTGTTGGAAATGCGTGCCTGAGAGCCCATTTTCACCGGAGCCGTGTCTTCCATCAGATCTGCAAAATTATTTTTAAAGGCCAATACACCCTTGGTCTGGGCCACATCACGTGCCTTCTGAGATTCAGGTGCACTTGGTTTGGCATCCTTGGAGGCCACTGACGTGTCTTTTTTTTCTGTCAATTGCTCCTGTTTTTTCTCCACTACTAATTTTTCTTCCTGCTTTCTCTTTATGATCTGGGCAATATGTTCAGGGATGGCTATTTCCTGATATTTTGGAGCAGGCTTCCATAGCAACTGCATTAGCCAAGTGAACAGGATGGCAAACAGCAAGGTAAAGAACACAATCTTGCGGAAGCGCTTTTCATCTTCACCCTGTCTCGTCCACGGCATAACCATAGGATGGAAAGGTATGTCGCTAGCCTGACGAACCAATTCATAATCATTTTTGGCGCGCTCCGCATATTCCAACAACTCGTTCAGTTCATCTTGCAGAAGGAATAATGCGACTGATTCCTTTTTGATGTTGTCCTGCAGCGCGGCGCGCGACTGCTCAATAACGGCGATTTTCTTTTCAAACTCGGCCACCACGCCACGCACTCGCTGCAGCTGTGCTTCCGGATCATAGCCTGTAGCTTCTCTCCCCCAAAATAGATCGGAAGCACCCATCTCGTTGAGTTTGTCCAGTGATGAGCATATATCGCCCAGCAGATGATACTGCTGGTGCTGGTTGGAGTGGCTGGCGAGCTCGTTATCAAGTGCGCGGATGTCTTTCTCAAAATCAGCGATTTTCTCGTTGACCTTGGCTAAACGCTCCCTGACAGACTGCTCTCGTTGTGATATAGATGTGCTCACAAAATCCCGTTAGTTTTGATTTTCTTTTTGATTGACTGCAAGAGATATCTTGTCAAAACCTGCACTGCTGCTGGTTGACATCAATTTTTTCAGAATTTTAAAGGGCACGCCACGGTCTGCCAGTATGGTCACTTCACCACTCTCAGAAATACCCCTGTCACCTTGCTCCGCGGCCAGATTTTTAATCCGCAACATTTGCTGCCTGACAGGTTCAATGTAATCCTGTTTGCTCTCCAAAACATCGGCGACCTTGACGATCAGTTCACCCTGAATAAAAACGTCGGTATCACTCACCGCCATCACTACTGATCGCCTGGGCTCTGTCTCAACAACAGATTCGGGGATTTTGACTGTCTTGGGAGCATCAAGGGACACACCCGTACCCTGATTGACAATGAGGTACAGCACAAGTACGGTAAATATGTCCATAAGCGATGTCAGCATCATCCCCGTTGAGCCGCCTCTGCGCTTGCTGCGGGACATTCGATTTTTGCGACGAGACTCTCTCATGGTGCATCACCGATAGATACTGATGGAAAGAGTACATGTTTCTTGGGCTTTTCCTGGCCGGGTGACCGAATCTCGGCAATTTTTACAGCATCCATGACGGCAATCAGCGATTCATAATCAATATCCGGCTCCACCAGCACATTAATATCATCCTTATCTTTATTTTCATTTTTAAACTGCAAGAGGGTCTCGGATAATTTTCTGTAGTCGTATTTTTTGCCTACATTGGGAATGGTATCGGTCACAACTTTACCATTGCTGATTTGCAGTGAGTTTTTTCTCACAATAACCTCAATGATGACAGGTGGTTTGAGCGGTGCAGCGCCCCCTCCCGCTTGTGCGGGAAGTTTCAGTTCCTGAATCGTAATTTGCGTGAAGACAGCAGTAAGCAAAAGAAATGAGATCAACACCACCATCACATTTATCAGGGTGGTAAGCTCTAGCTCTGTTTCTTTATGTTCACGCCTTTTCGCCATGATCCGCAGCCTGTTGTGGTCGCATTTGAGCGAATGAAATGATATTCAATGTTTTTAGCGAAGCCATTTCGAGGCTATCGATAATGTTACCGGCCTTGGTGGTCAGGAATAAACTCACCACCAGCAGCGGTATCGCAACTATCAAACCGAAAGCCGTGCAGTTCATCGCTTCTGAAATACTGGCTGAAAGCAAGGCTGCTTTCTCTGATGCTGCTGCATTGGCGACTGCCTGAAACGCCTGAATCAATCCAATAATTGTCCCTAACAAACCCAGCAATGTAGAAAGGTTGGCGAACAGTGAAATGTAGGCGGTACGTTTTTCGAGTTGGGGAATAATCCCCATCATCTCTTCTTCCATTACGATTTCTATATCCTCGCGGCGACGTACCGTACCCTGGCGTTCCAGTCCCATCATCAGCAATTGACTGATAGTTGATTTATCGCTGCGCGTCATCTCCCGCGCTTTGTCGAAGTCGCCTTTATAGAGCACCGGATGCAATTGATCCCACATTTTGCGGTTAGCTATTTCCACTCTCGCAAGCTTGATAAATCTCTCAATGCCGATTGCGAAACCGGTCGCGCCAACCAGCAAGATCGGGTACATCCAGAATCCACCGTCATGGAAGAAATTTGCTATCGTATTAATAAGGCCCATTATTTCTCTCCTGCTTAAAATTTACTTCAAAAAATATTACTTAATTTTGATTGCCCAGTTTATAGAACTCCAATTCGCGCATAAATACAGCTTTGTCGACAGGAGTCATACTATCATTCATCAAACTGGAATTGAGTTTGGTCTCCTGGCCAATTTCAGAGCTTTTCCAGGGAACAATAACCAGAGATTTTGGAGTTTCGTTATTCCCCACTATCGACATACCGGAAACGACCTTGTCATCGCTGTCATCATTTTTCCCTTTGTTCGCGGCCATTGCAACGGCCGCCGGCAGCAACAATAGACAGATCACATAGTTGATATGTTTAAACATATTTCCTCCTAATGACCCAATCTTTTTTGAACATCGGCAATCCAGATTTTAACCGTTTTGTCATCCTGCACGGCGTTACTATAAATCACATAGTGTTTTAATGCACACTCATAGTCTTTCATATACAGGTCACAGAGTATGCCCAGGTTTTTGTGGGCCATCATAAAATTGGGATACTTCTCCAGTGTTTTCTCATAAATTTGGCGTGACTCGGCAAATCGGCCAGTTTTGCGATAAAGCAACGCATACTCATTATTGGCAACTGGATTCTCTGGTTCTGCTTTAAGTGCCAGCTTTAGACTATCCTCAGCCAGATTAAGCTTCCCCGTCTTTTTATAAACCAGTGCCAGATTAATACTGGGTATCGCATGATTTGGCGATGCCGAAACAACTTTACTTAATAACTCGATAGCCTTCTCATATTCCTCTGTTTTTATAAACCCCATAGCAGCATCAAAATCAGCACGTGACTCTGCACTGAGCTCTACCGGTGCAATCACAGGCTTTGATTGCTGGGTTTCGACTTTGGCGGGTTGATTGCTGGCACAACCATATAAAACCCCGATCACCGCCAGAATCAATCCAGCGTTGCGCAGCATTTTAAAATTTCTTATGGTGTAACAGTACTTCATTCTCAATTAATCCTGGATTTATTTGTGGAACTTCATCACATCATATTTGGGTATCAGCACGCATCATTTCGTTTGTTGTGTTGTTTTAGCCTTCTTGGCCTTCTCCGGTTTTTTGCCCGCAACATTCTTCATATCTGCTGCAACCTCTGGTACCGGTGCAGCCATTGGTACAGGATCCTGCTCGGGCACCACTTGTACCTGCGGCACTGGCACCTGTTCCACTGGCACCTGTTCCATTGGCACCAACTCCACTGGCACGGGGGCAGGTGGAGGAACTATTGTTACGATAACAGGCACAGGATCAGTCAGTTCAACATAACTTACTTTATTGCTTGCAGTAATATAGCCACTACTTTGTTCAAATTTCGCATAACGCGCCGGTATCAGTTTGGCCAGTTTCTCAAAGCTTGCCTCTATCCAGGTACTATAGATACCCAGGGTCAGCAACTCCAGATTTTTTTCATGGACCTGAATGGCCTTTTCTTCAAACGGGTAAGCTTGTTCCTCGATGCCAAGTTCATATTGCTCCATCTCCAGCGCATTCAAATCACTCGGTCTCTCGGACTCCACCAAAGACCGGTTAAAGTTGTAGTACATTTCGGCTATGTAATAGGTGGCGGCCGAGGTGACATCACCCACTTCATAGCTTAACAGCTTCTCAAATCCCTCTTTCGCCGCCTTCATCGCGGTCTTCTTCCTGGCCAGGTTTTTGTCAAATGGCTTGATCAGCTTAATTTCAACAAATTGTCCGAACAGGGGCTCAGTCAATACCAGCGAGGCAGTTGCAGCCAGATAGCGTGTTCTATCGGTGCGTTCAGAACCCGCTTTGGCATCAGCCGTAACGATTTGCCTGAGTTCTTCCAGATATGCAGCAGTATCGTTATGCGCTTTAAGTACCTCGGCAATTTTATTGCGCGTTTCCAGCGCTGGCTCCAAAGGCTTGGGGAAGTAACTTACATAACGCCTGTATACCTGCATGGCTTTATCGGTTTCTTTTGCCTCAACATACAAGTCGGCCGCGAGTTGCAATGCTTCACGCCGAATGGCAACGTCCTGTGATTCTGTTTCAATGCGCTCATACTCGGCCGCTGCCAGGGCGAGCTTCCCGGCTTCCTTGTATACATAGGCGATTTTTTTCGTCACTTCAGGTTGAAGCAGATGGCCCGCATAGTTGCTGCGGAATGACATCAATACTTCGGCCGCTCTGTCCCAATCTTTAAGTTGCATCAATGCAGCAGCCGCATCATAGTCTGCCGCGGGTCGTATCTTTGAGGCCGGAGCAGACTGGCCCACCCGCAGGAAATGTCCGGCTGCCGTCTTGTAATCAGACAGCTTGCTTGCACGCTCACCTTGCTTGTATATCGATGCCGCCAGGTTTTCGACCACGTCCGTACGCGCTTTGTCATTTTCCGCGGTTAGCTGCAGTACACTTAAATAACCTTCCTCTGCCTCTTTATAATTTGCCAGTTCAAACGACGAATGGGAAATAATCAACCAGGTGGAGCGTCGTAACTTTTCATCCGCGGCAGGAAAACTGTTTATTAATTTGCGTCCTGTGGTTACAGCAAATGCATAGTCTTTCATCCCATAAATGTCATCAACAGCCGCCTCCATCACGAGGGCAGCTTTTTCATGCTTGGGAAATGCTTCAGCAAACTTCAGGGAGCTGCGTATAACATCACGCCTGACTCGCTCGCTTTCGTCCTTGCTGACAATAGTCAGGTTTTCACGATGCGCATACACAGCGGCATAACCTGCATCCGATGATTTTTCATGGAAGGGATAATCATATGCAGAATGTTCATATTCGATCGCAGCCTGGCCATACAATTTATTCTCCAGCAACAACTCTGCCAACTGGAAGTTGATCGCAGGAGACTCAAAATCTTTCGGGAACGAATTCAGGAATTCCCTGTACCATTTTTGTGCCTCCTGAAAATTCTCGGTCTTGTTATTCTCAAATTTCTTTTCCTGATACAAGGAATGATAATGGTTAGCCAACTCTTTCAGGCTGGCCTTAACATAACCCAGTACCTCCGGATAAACTTTAATATCAAAATACTTCCAGTAATCAGACTTTAAGCCATAATTAACGACGAACTCCTTGTTCGCATCAATCACAAGTTTGGGGAAACCTCCCTTCTTGTAAATTTCAATCACACGCGTATCAAAGTGTGGCGCCACCTTATGGTAAGGATTGCTCTTGACGAACGCTTTATAGGTAGTCGCAGCATCACTATAACGACGTTTATCCAGATAATAATCGCCAAGATTACTATAAATATTCACTTCATAGCTGCGTTTTCCGAATTTATTGAAATAAGCAATGACCGCGTCAGCCCCCCCCAGATTCGAGAAGGCCAGGCTTACCACTCGATAAGTATCTTCAATCCGTTTTTCATCCAACGTATCTTGCGGGTGTTCGAAATCGTAACCCGTCTTGATCTTGTAATCGAGCAACGCTACAAACCTGTGCAGAGAATCTTCATAAAGCTCCTGCTTATAGAAAGTCCAACCCAGTTTATACAGTGCAAGTTCATAATAGGAAGATCCTGGCCCCATCTCTACAATTGAATTGAAGGCATCCTCGGAGTCCAGAAATTTTTTGCGTGTAAAGTAATATTCGCCCCTGCGGAATTGAACTTCATCAATATAGCGTGATTTCGGATAGTCTTTGACTATCCTGTTCATGACTTTCATTGCTTCTTCAACCTGGCCTATTTCTTCATAGGCACGAGAGAGCTGGTAAAGCACCTGGTCATTCCGATCATAATTCGGATACTTTACCAACAGTTTTTTATACAAGGCAATTGCTTCAAGCGTACCCGCCGATTGAAGATCGGCACCTGAACCATCCGGTGTCGCGACGATCTCGGCATCAACTTTAGGTTTGACGGCGGACGTTTTAGTTGCGCGCTTTTCAAAATCCTCACCCGACTCCTTTTCCTTACCCTTCTTTTTTTTGCCTGCCTTGGCAGTCAGCAAAGGCTTGCTCTCTACTGGCGCCTCGGCAGCGGGCACCAAAGGAATTTTAGGCGGCTCAAATGCGGCCGGACGATCAATCTTCTTTGCCTCTCCCAGCGTTGACTTTTTCTCGTTACTGATTACACCTTCGAGAGTGCCATATTCTTTCTGAATTTTTAAATCTGCCAGACGACGCAAAGCTTCAGGCGTCATCGAGGATTCAGGTGTTTGCTCCAGAAATTTTTGATAGCTCTGCATGGCTTTTTCAAAGCCGCCCTCAATTTTTGAATCTGCAAGATCTATCTTCATGTCCTTTAATTGCCCGATAGAATCCTTGTTTGAACTTGTGGCACAGGATGCGAGCAGACCAATCATCACCAGAATCAGGAAGCGGAAATTGTTCATTTCGCTCCGCTCTCTTCGAGTTGTTTCTTGCTGGCTCGATCATAACTTTCTGACAGCGCAAATCTGGCCTGAACCTGAAACTCTTCCAAACGCTTGCGTCGCTGATCCAGCTCGTTCTCTGCCATCACATCCAGCATATGGCCCTGTCTGGCCATTAAGGTACTCACTTTCTCCCTGGCATCTCGTACACGAATTCTGAGCTGTCTTATCTGATCGTCATATCCTTTATAACTCTGCGTCGCAGCCTGGCGCGATCTTACGAATGAACGGTAAATATTTCTGAGTTTTTCCACATCAGCATCAAGCAAATGCAAATGTTTATAGGCATCGGTGAGGCGCGTGTCATAGGTGGTCTTGATCTCCCACTGCAATACACCATCCAGCCTTTTAATGCGCCTGCGAATATCATTGGCTGAGTCGCTGATGTCATTTTTGTATTTTTGTTCAAGCTGCCGCAAGTTTTCCCGCAAGACTCTTTCTTCGGCTGTTTCCAAAAAATCAGGCCTGGGGGAAACCAGCATCATTTTCAGGCGGTCATCAAGTGCCTGACGCTGTTCAAGACGTAATCTCATCTTGGAATCGACTTCCCTGAACTGTTTATCTAAACTGGGCAGAATTGCCTCATAGTATTTCGAACGAATACCGATAATTTCTTCATAGGCATCGAGAGAACCATCCCATGATTCCAGTCGCTTACGTAAATCATCCAGATCGAAATAATTTTGCAGCGACTCCTGAAAGTCATTGGAAGCCATCAACTCCAGCAGATAGTAGGTCTCCGGCGTTTCCGGGAGCTCCCTGAGCTTCACCACCCAATTTTTGTCCTGCTTGAGTTCATCACGAACCAGTGCCTGAAGGAATTTACCCTCGCGTATACTTTTGATCGAGGCATCCAGCTTGGCAAGTTCAGCGCCAAATGCCTCAAGCGCACTGCCATAAAGCAGTGCAGCCCTGCCGTGTAATTCGAGTTTGGCAAAGGCATAGGGCACACCCAGCAGGCTTTCCTGCACTGCCTTATCTGTTACATTTCGCTTTAACAACACAGACCAGGGTACCAGTGCACGATCATACTTGCCCAGTGCTACATCAGTCCAACCTGATCCCAGCAACGCTTTATTCGAAAATGGCCCGGTTAATCGCACGCGATCCAGATATTGCTTGGCCAATGCAGGCTGGCCGGCAGCGATCAACCTGTTACCCAGAACCAGATTGGACTTATCTTTGATGGCCAATGTTCCATCATCGTTGCTGCTGATTTGCCCGGCTTTTTCAAGCTGTTCATAACCTTTTAATTCCTGCCCGTTCTGGATCAGCGCTATGCCCAGGTTATAGGTCGAAAACCCTTCATAATTTTTTACCCCCTGCAGCTTCTGGAGTATCGCGACAGCTTCTTCAAACTTTCCATTCAGCATATAGATCTGCGCTCGCAGAAAAAGCTCGTCATCACGAATCTTTTCGGGTACTTTTCCGGTGATTTTTTCAATGGTTTTTAAGGCGTTTCTGGGGTCATCCTTTTGAATATAGATGCGCGCCAGGCGATAGGCAGCTTCATTGCGGATTGATTGATCTACATTGCTTTCGAGTACGGATTTGATGGCACGTCCGGCACGCTGGTGCATACGGTAGGATAGCTCAAAATCACCCACGGAAAAATTTGCATAACTGATTTGAAAATGCAGAGGATCGAGATTGGGGTCATCCAGCCTGTAAAACTGTCCCAACTCGGTATCCAGGCGTGTGATTGCATCGACATACTCGCCCTGAAAAGCGTAATAGTAAGCCTCACCCAGATACAGATCCTTCACGCCTGCACGCGACGAAGCATCACCTGCATAGGCAAACGAACTAATGCACAATACGAACAAGCAAATGGATCGACGCATCATAAATCGCTAGTCATTAAACCCGATTAATTGACTGCCTGAACTCGCTTCTCCGAGCGTTATTTCTATCAGTTTGGGCTCCACAGATTTGGTGAATATGTGGCTGGCATTTTGCGGGAAATCTTTGCCGTCAGACTTGCCAATCAAGGTGATATCCAGAATGTGATCACCCGCTCTGACATTGCCTGTATAGAGTCGTTGTACCCCCCCGCTTTGCAGCGCTTCCAGTTCCTTGTAGGTGTAAATATGGTGACTCGCGTACTTGCCGTCAATTTTAATATTCATGGAATAAAGCTGGAACTTTGCACTTTTGGCAAGACTGACAAAAACCGAGACCTGCGTATTGGAAGGATAAATCAGCTTCTCCTCAAGCTGTGTCAGTTCAGCCGATATACCGAGGACATCCTTCTTGATATCCTGCACCTGCTCGTCGAGCCCCTTAATTTGCTCTTTGGAGACCCCGTCAGCCATACTCACCGCCGTCCAAGACCAAAGTAATGTAGCGATCATGACAATTTTCTGAAATCTACTCATGATATTTACCCAATGTTTTAATAAAATATAAGCTATTTATGCGGCAGTTTAGCAGGCCAATGCTTGATCGGTCCACCTATTTAATCATTAACTGGTAAAATACTGGCGACTGCACATGTGCAAACATTTGCATCGCGCAGTTAATATCATCTGCTTGATTGCATTAGCACAATATACCACCTTACAACAAAAAAACCCGCTAAATCAGCGGGCTTCTTTGTTTTATTTGGTGGAGGCGGCGGGAATTGAACCCGCGTCCGCAAGCACTCTACAGGCAGTTCTACATACTTAGTCTAGTTATTTAATTTTATTTGGCAGACGCCAACCGACAGGCTGCTACCAAACGAGTTACCTTGGTTTTAGGACTGTACAAAGTAACCCTGTACAGCACGATTCCATGTAAATGACCTCACTCATCGCGACCTTGCGGTCTTGAGCCCCTCCATGGACAGCAGGGTGTGAGGTCTAACCGACTAAGCGGCTAAAGAGTACTTTTCGTCGTTTGCGACTATTGGTTTTCCAGCTTATTTACGAGGTTGCGGGTCCTCGGTATGCCCTGCGCTGCTTTGCAACCCACGTCGAAGCCAGGTCGCCCCCGGTATCGTTTCGGTCTGCTACAAATCTCAGCTTCGGTTCCGGCAAAGATCACAAGAATCTGGCCAAAATCAAAACGTGACGAATTGTAGCTTATTAGTGCGAGCTCTGTAATAGAAGTTCCTTGCGTTTAATAAAATAAAACCATCCGTAACTTCTTCAGCAATTGTATTTGTTTATATTTGCCTCGCAACAAATCCATGACCTGACTCCATTACAAACATTCAAATCTTTCAATCCCTGGTGAATCTCAGCAATTTGTGACGATACAACTCCCTAATAAACCAAGCCCCTGTCGTGTTGATATTTCAGCAACTCTGTCATCTGTGTGGCGTTTTAAATTTTCCAGGGTAAACATAAAGGGTGCGAAATTTATAACACATTGAAATATATCAAATTATTTCATAAAAATAAATGGTACGAAAATTGCTTATTTTGTAGAATGATTAAGTATCTTAGCTCACTATTGTTGTTGATGACCAGCCTGCAGGCCCAGGCTTTCAATGCTGCTTTTTTTTATGGTTCGCCGTTTCCACAAGAGTTGCGTATTTATGATGCGGTTATTGTTGAAGCGGATCATGCCGATTTCGCCAAAGTGCCGGAGAGCCTGCAAAGCAGGCTGTACGCCTATACCAGTTTAGGCGAGGTTGGACCTGACAGATCTTATGCCAGCGCAGTACCTGTGGCAGCAAAAATCACGCGGAATCTGACATGGACAAGTGATGTGATGGATCAAGCCAATCCTTCCTGGCGCGAATTTTATGTTGAAAAAATTATCGCCCCACTATGGCAGCGCGGCTTCCGCGGAATATTTATCGACACACTGGACTCTTATCAACTTTCCGCCCCATCGCCACTGGAACGAGCCAGGCAGGAGGCTGGCATGGTCGAGACGATACGGCAAGTGCACATGCGTTTCCCCGATATTCACATTATCCTCAACCGGGGTTTTGAAATATTGCCGCAGGTGCATGACTGGGTAACAGCTGTAGCTGCAGAGTCGCTGTTTCAGGGCTGGGACAATGCCACTCACGCCTACATACAGGTAACCGAACCAGACAGGCAGTGGTTGCTGGCCCGGTTAAACCAAATCAAAAACAACTATCACCTTCCCGTCATCGTCATCGATTATGAGGCTCCAGCCAATCGTGAGCTGGCGCGCGAGATTGAGAAAAAAATTCGAAATGCCGGATTTATTCCGTGGGTAAGCAACCCCGAACTCGATATGATCGGTGTTGGCTATCCTGAGATACAACCCAGACGCATCCTGATGCTGTACGACAGCAAATCTACCCAGGATATAGTCACCAGCGAAATACATCGATTTGCCACGATGCCGATTCAATATATGGGCTTTATTCCGGAATACATCGATTTAAGCCAACCCTTACCGCAAAACCAATTGGCAGGTCGATACGCGGGGATGATAATCTGGGCCAATAGTACGCAAGACAGTGATCCTGGCTTTAACGGCTGGCTACAAAAGCAAATTAAGCTGGGTTTGCGCCTGGCTGTCATTAGTGAGTTTGGCTTTGAGCGCAGCAATGACAATCTGCAGGGGTTTGGTTTGAGTTCCAATGGCAGCGTCCCTGCCAACAATGTCAAAGTTGTCAGCCAAGACACGATCGTCGGGTTTGAGCATTCAGCACAATCGCATCAGGAAACCCTCGACATGATTACTCCCACTGTTGAAAGCACACCGATTATTCGGCTTAAAATTAATGGCCAAACCAGTGATGTAGCCGCGTATATGCCGTGGGGAGGTTATGTATTTTCTCCCTATGCCCTCTACGAAATACCCTATCAACAAGGTACGCGCTGGATTATCAATCCTTTCGTATTTTTTAAACGTGCACTCAATCTACCTGACATGCCCGCGCCTGACGTGACCACTTCAACAGGACGACGACTGTTAATGGCGCATATGGATGGGGATGGCTTCGCCAACAATGCAGAGTTCCCGGGCTCACCCTTAGCGCCGCGTGTCATGCTGGAAAAAATATTCAAGAAATACACCATACCCACTGCGGTTTCCGTGATTGAAGCAGAAACAGCCCCTTGGGGCTTGTATCCCGCAAAATCATCGGAAATGGAACAAGTGGCGCGGGAAATTTTTCGCTTGCCACATGTAGAAATTGCAAGCCACTCCTATTCACACCCTTTTAACTGGCAGCAATTGAACAAGGATGCAAATAGCACGGGCTACAATTTGCATATCCCAGGCTATGTCTTCGATTTAACCAAAGAAACAGCCGGCAGTGTCAGTTACATTAACGAACGACTTTCGCCTCCGGGTAAAGGCTGCCGCATATTTTTATGGACGGGCGATTGCGAGCCGGGTGCAGATGCAGTTGCCAAAACAGATACATTGGGTTTGCTTAACATGAATGGAGGGGACACCGTTATAACCAACAACCAGCCCAGTCTTACCTTTGTGGCACCTTTGGGGTTGGCGCGTGATGGGCATTTCCAGATTTATGCCCCCAACCAAAATGAGAATGTGTATACCAACAATTGGACAGGTCCATTTTATGGATTCAAGCGCGTAATAGAGTCGTACCAACTGACCGACAAACCGCGCCGCCTCAAACCGGTTGATATCTACTTCCACACCTATGCCGCCTCCAAGCCTTCGTCACTAAAAGCGCTGGATGAAGTGTATACCTGGGCGCTAAAACAACCGAACCATCCTGTCTTCCCTTCTTCCTATATTCGACGCGTGATGGATTTCAACAGCATGGTCATCGCGCGTGAAGACAAGGACTGGTTGTTTTATGGGAGCGGGCTGATAGATACACTACGCATCAGTGCAACACTGGGTTACCCGGTTATGAGCGGTAGTATCGCCGGCTACAACAATTTTAACGACGACCGCTATCTGCATATGGTCAAGTCAGTCGTCAATCGTGTCACGCTTGCATCAAAGCCCGGCAAGTCAGCGTACTTGGTTGATGCAAACGGTGCATTGCTGGAGTGGCAACAACAAGCCCTGCAGACCAGAATGACCTTTGATGCACATGTGATACTGGACTTCACCCTTAGCCATGCCGACAATTGCACTTTAGTCGACGGCAAAGGGCAGATCGTCCGCGCCGACAGTCACAGCAAAGAACAGCATCACTACCAGACACTGTCCGCAGGGTACGCCGCTTTCCTGCTTAACTGCAAAGCGGATCACTGACTTGCTGCCCCCGCGTTTAATTACACCCGCCAATTTGGACAGTCTGACAGTCGCCAGCATGCAGCGGCCGCGGTTAATTTCTTTACCCAGCCTGGCAGGTTTGACCTTGTCTGTAGGTATCGTGCTGGTACTGCTCTATCCGCAACAGCGCCTGACCGAGCAAATCCGCAAGGACAACAGGGTGGATGAAATTTCGCTGCAATACATCAAAAATTTGCTCGCCACCGATCCTGAAAATTACGATCTCAGATTAAAACTGGCACAAGCCTACTCATCAATAGGCCAGTACGAGAATGCATATATCACTCTGCAACCTCTCTATACAAGTACACAATCCCGTTGGCGTGAAGAAGCATATTTGATCAAACTCGGCATCCTGTTGCAAATCACCTATGCTGCGGCACCCGGAAGCCCCGATCGGAATCAGAAAATGACGCAGTTCCTGCAAGAATTGCACGCAATAGAAGCACAGTTAGCCGATCCCGTTGCCTTGCGCCAGCTTGCCCAGCTCGCAGAGTCAGGCGGTGAAAATTTTCTGGCAGAAAGAATAAGGGCACGTCTTCTCCTGACTAGCGACAACCCCTTTGATTTCGATGTGGCTGCGAGGCAAGCATTGGCAAACAGCCGCTACCTTGAAAGTGCACAATATACCTGGCGCTCACGCCAGCTTGCACGCGACCCGGAAAAAAAAATCGCTTACCTAAAGCTAGCCTTTTCCACATTACAGGCGGGTGGCATAGGGCATATAGGCCTGGAGTGGGTACAACAATTGCCCGAAGCAGAATGGCAAAGCAGCGATGTGCTCTACAGTCTGACCAAACTGGCGCTTGCATCAAACCGCCCTGCTGCAGCCGCTGATTTTGCCGCAAGACTAACCGGATTGAATAACCCCGCCGCAGAAGCGTCACGCTTTGACTCGGCTTATTATGAACTGGCGCACACCGCATTTTTGGGAAATAGCGATTTAAAACATGCCCTCAAGTTGGCGCAAAACGCTGTCAGCCAGGACCCTGAAAATATTGTCTGGCGTGAGCGACTTGCACATATTGCCGAATGGTCGGGCCAGCCCAAACTGGCGATCGTGCATTGGCGCTGGCTGGCTTTGCATCAGGGCAAGGAGTCTTACTGGCAGGCCTGGATGCGACTGGCGCTGGATTTGTTTGACTATGAAGCGCAAGTCATCGGCCTTGAACGCGACTGGAAGCTGAGCGGGAAACAGGAAAAATATGCGCGCAAGATCATCCAGCTCTATGAACATTTGGGGCAACCGGAAGATGCGCTGGCATGGCTGGATCGCAATGGCAATGAAGCAAAAAATCCGGAGTTGCTGCTGCTATCCGCAGAGTTGCTAACCGGCATGGGCCGTGATGAAGAAGCTCGCGCACGCTATCGCCGCTATTTAAGCCGGAATACCGCCAGCCCCGACCTCGCCGTCACGATTGCAGCAATATTGCAGCGCGCCGAGCTGTACCAGGAAGCATTCGATGTACTGGTACGCAGTCAAGCGCAAGCAAAACCGGGGCACGAAATGTTCTGGCTCAATTTGGGTGAGCTCGCATGGATATTAAAGCGACATGATGAAGCTGAGATTGCTTACCGCTATTTAAGCGATGCACCCGATGCCGATTTGAATCATCAGATTCGACTATTTCAGGTACTGAAACAGCGCGATCAACGCCTGGCAGCCAGAACTTCAGAGCAATACTGGCTAAAAAACGGACGCATAGAATTATTCTTGAGTGCGGCCGAAACCTACGCAGCACTCAAGGACTGGCAAGCGGTGCAACGCCTTTACAAACTAACTGATGCACCCAAATGGCGTGAGTATAAGAACCACTTGCGCTATGTCGCCTTACGCGCGGAGATGTTTAAACAATTGGGCAATTTTATCGCTGCAGAACATGATTATCGATTTTTGGCCGCGCGCTATCCTAACGACCTGGCCATTAAGGAATCCTATTTATGGTTGCTGATTGACACACTTAAATTAAACCAACTTGACGTATTAATGCAGCAATGGAAAAAAACGCTACCCCGCACACCGAGTTTGCTGGATGCTTTTGCTGCAGGGAATCTGGTATTAGGCAGACCCGATCAAGCGCTTATTCTTTATGAGCGTATGGAAAAATCTCATTCCGGGGATGAATTATGGTTACTCAATTATGCTGCCACCCTGGAGTCTGTCGGACAAACCAAACGGGCCGTACAAATACGCAAGCAGATATGGCAAAAGCGCAGCGGCAAACAAGCCGGCAGTGATTGGCTCAACACGCGTGACAATGCAAATGACATTGAAGCATTGCGCCTGCTTCTGCTGAACGACCCCGCAATGGGACAAGGTGTATTATGGAAATTGTTGCGTGATGGCTCTCCCGAGCTCAAACAAAACAGTCAATTTGTAGAATTGGCTACCGCCTGGCTCAATGATCACGACCAAAATGATGCCAGCCGCGCCTGGCTTATACGCCAATATGCTCGTCGACTAAACACCCCACCATGAGCTTGCTAACCCTAAAATTCAATACCTTATCCTGTGTAACAAAGCGCATACTGAAGTCATTATGCCTTGCGATGTTGCTGTTCGCCCCATCGGCAAATGCCCAGGAGCTTGCAGTGCAACCCTCTGCCATCAAATCACCGCTGCCGCAGACTCACGAAAAGCAGGATTGTGATAATGCAAACTGCCCGGAACGGAAATTCTTGCATCGCCCCAACACACCCTTGGGAGCGCGGATTTCAGACGCACTCACACGTCAGGATCGGGAAGCTGCTGCAGATATTCTTGAGCATGATCGTATGCTTATGAGCGATGAAATGAACCTATTATTTTTAGCAGGACGAAAAAATGAAGCCGCCGAAATCGCCTATACTTTAATGGAGCGTGCCAGTCTGGATGAATCGCTTTATGAACAGGCTGCCCCAATATTAATGGCCAACGCGCGCGCATCAGGCATCATGACTACGTTTTACGCTTTTGAAAGTTATAGTGGAATAAATACAGAAATTTCCACCTCCGGACATGGGATAGGCAGACTCAAGCTCGATGTGAATGTGCATAGGGAGGTAAGATATAACGTTGACACATCACTCTTGACAAGTGCTCCTGACGAAAACAGCGGCGAGATCGCGTTACACCAAAATGGAGACAGCTATATTAATACGCTCAAGCTTCAATCCAGCCAGGCGCTGAATATCCAAACCGGCTTAAGTCTCAATCACCACCATCAAATTGGAGCAAGAATAAAACTTGATACCCTGCTGGCTTACAATCAAACTGCTACGGAAAATCCTGCCATGCGTATCATGGGGCGAAGCGATTCTATAGCGCTTGAAGGCGCTTACAGCCTGGACAGTTCGAATCAATGGATTTTGGGAGGCGGGCATTATCATTATCAAAGTATTGACGGGCAAGAGCTTGGTAGTGGAAATCTGTTTACCAGCACCCTCAGCCACGAGTTAAGCGGTGCATACCCGGCGGCGCACGCTCGCGTGACAGGCACCTGGAACCAGTTCAATACGGCGGAACAGACACTGACTGGCCTGACAGCAAGTCTGGTTCCTGCGGGCAATAGCAGTACAGCGGCCTATTTTATGCCCAAGGATGTGAGTGAAATTGCAGTTTATGCCGGGATCGGTGACACAATTGGCAACAAATTACCGTCGCGTAGCATTGAATTTATGGGCGAAATTGGTGTATTTAATAACCTGTCAACAGGTCCTGGCTGGCGTGCCAGTGGCGGGCTTGCAGGTCGCATCATCGGCGCCGACCGGCTAACTATGTTCATTCGTTATGACCAAGCACCCAGAGGGCAAAGTTTTTCCAGCCTGGAGGCCGGTTTAGCATATTTATTATTTTATTAATTTCATTGAAAGGAACGAGATGAAACACTTACAGCTTGCGTTTATGGGCTTGCTTTTGCTTGCGGGCTGTGCAACGGCCAGCCGAACCAATGCTCCCGTACTGGAGAAGAAAGTCAAATGGGCACTATTGCCTATGGAGAACAATACGGAAACACCGCAGGCGGGTTTTCGCATGGAGGCGATTACCGAAACAGTGCTGCGGATTAAAGGTGCAATACCGCTGGAGAAATATCCATCCAACCTGACCCAGGGTGGATTATTCGAACCGGCAGATGCAAAAACGGTGGAAGCCGCCGTCACTTGGGCAAAACAGTCGGGTGCGCGTTATGCAGTCACAGGAACCGTCAATGAATGGCGCTACAAGACCGGTGTAGATGGTGAACCTGCGGTCGGTGTCACTCTCAAGATCATTGACTTACAAAACCGCCAGGTGATATGGGATGCGGCAGGCGCACGCACAGGATGGGGACGTGAAGCCGTGAGTGCAGTCGCCCAAAAGTTGCTTGAAGATCTTGCTGACGGTATTAATCTGAAATGAAGTTTTACCAACATCTGCTTCCGTTTGGCACGAAGCAATATTGGCAATGGGGCGAAACACTCGGCATTAGCCTGGGCGCCTTATATTTGTCCTACAACATAATGCCGAATGATCCACTCAATACCCAGGTTTATCCCTGGATTTGGATTGCTCCAGTCCTCATTGCGCTCCGCTATGGCGTTTTGATGGGAGTAGTTTCGGTGCTGATATTTCTAGCTGGTTGGCTGGTGCTGGCAACAGGCCAATCAATCAGTGACGCGTCATTCCCCAGTCTCACTTTTCTCGGTGGCACGCTGATGGTGATGATATGCGGAGAATTTAGCGGTGTATGGATCTCACGCACCCGCCGGGTTGAAGAATTACAGCATTACACCGAGCAGCGTCTGGAAATGCTGACCAGACGCTTATATTTATTAAGTCTTTCACATGACCGCATGGAACAGGACCTGATAGGTCGCCCTGCCAGCTTGCGTGAGGGTTTGAAAGTGCTTAACCGCATCCTTCCCGCAGAAAATGGCTTGCCGGGTGCCGAGTTGTACCTTGGGCTAGTGGTGCGTCAATGTAATTTAAGTGTCGCCGGTGTACATGCAGTCAAGGACGGAAAAATTAGTAAGCAGCCCGTGGCAAGCGTAGGTGCATTTACACCGGTTGATGAACAGGATCCGCTTATCGCACACTGCATCAACAGTGGAGAATTGGTACACATCAACACCGCAGAGAATCTGACAGAACTGGCCAGCCGCTATCTGGTCGCGGTTCCCGCTAAAACCGCCGATGGACAAATCGTCGCCATCACCGCTGTTGAAAAAATGCCTTTCTTTGCCTTGCAGTCAGAAAATATGCAAACACTGACAGTATTGAGCAGTTATTACGCCGACACCATCACTGCCAGCGAATTCACAGTGTATCTCACCGACAAACTAAAAGACTGCCCCATTGATTTCTTCAAGGCGATGCACACACTCAGACGTTTACAGCGCGATTTGCAAACCAGCAGCATGATGGTCGGATTCGCAGTAAGGAATAATCACGAATCTGCTGAGCAATTGAAGTCAATCACCAATGCCGCACGCGGACTGGATGAGACCTGGACCCTGGTGCGGGACGACTGGCGCATCTGCCTGGTTCTGCTACCCTTGTCCGGTGACAGTTCGCTCGGCGGTTATCTTGACCGGATAGAACGAACTTTCGTCGAACGTTTCGGCATGCGTCCCGGGCAAAGTGGCATACTCACACGCTCTATTACCCTGGATCAGGATCCAATTAGCAGCAAGCTGGATAATTTTATTGTTGAGTTAACCGAACTCCATGCCAAGTAATAGGCTTATTCTCGACAACAAGCTGATCCTTCTTGGTTTTATCCTTGAAGTCGGTGCATTTTCAGTACTACTCCAGGACATCGGCACCGAAAAGCAATTTCTGGGATTCTTTATCCTGCATGCGGCCGCATCGGTTGATGCCGCGCAAATGGGCGTGATGTTTTTGCCCATTCACTATCGTCACCCCAAATGGGCGGTATACGGTCTATTCTTTTTGGGCTCATTTTTTGTGCCGCTACTTTCGTATATCTTTATCTCTGCGGTTGTAATCACCGCGCGCTTTTTCTCCAAACCGATTATTTACCATCCCTTTCTTAAAGTTGAATTGCCGGCATTTACCCTGGGCAGTGCCGGCGTGCGCAACTCATTGGGCGAAGGTGCGATACGCACACGCCTGAACACCGCAAGCTTATCGACTGAAGTTCGCATGAAAGCGTTGCTATCCGCCCATGCGATGTCACCGCGATTTTCCGTGCCAATGTTGAAAGAGTTGCTGGGTGACGAGGCCGATGACTTGCGTCTGCTCGCTTATGGCATGCTGGATAGCCGTGAAAAAACCCTGAATGCACTGATTGATGATTTGCTGAAAAAGCTTGGCGTTTGTCATGATCCCAATTTAGTCCAGCTATATCAGAAACAAATTGCTGAAATTTATTGGGCCTTTGCTTATGAACAATTAGCCGAGGGCGACATGCTGTCTTACATGCTGACCCAAGCCGAGCATTACGCGCGCGCAGCGCTTGCAACCAAACCGGATGGCGACCTGTGGGTGTTGCTCGCACAGATACTGATCAAGCAGCAAAAGCCCGATGAAGTCGATGATGCATTTACACAAGCTATCAAATTAGGTATGCCCGCAATGCGGATACAGCCTTATCTGGCCGAACTGGCTTATCAACGCCATGACTATCAGGCAGTACGCGAGCATTTAAAATTAATACCTGTTAATAACCAGTCGCCGCAAATTGCCAATCTGCAACGATTTTGGCTAGGGCTGAATTCATGACATTACCGACCGCAAAAGATGCCGATATCGCCCTGTTGCTGGAAGGCACCTTCCCTTATGTTAGCGGCGGTGTATCCAGCTGGGTAAACCAGATCATCCGCGCTTACCCGGAATATCGCTTTGCGATCGTCTTCCTCGGCAGCCGGCCGCAGGATTATGGCGAGATGAAATACAAGCTCCCGGATAATGTGGTGCACGTCGAAACACATTATCTGCACGGCTCGCACACCCCGCCGCTGGTGCAGGCAAAAGCCGGTGATCCCGCAATCATCGGCAAAGTGGCTGAACTGCATAAATCTTTCCGCCAGGGTCAGGGCAATATCGAGTGCGCCTTTGCGCAAATGGCCAACATGTTGAAGCAGGACGAAATCGACGAAGAGTTCTTTCTGTACAGCAAGATGTCCTGGGATTTCATTACCCAAAATTATCAGGAGCATTGCACCGACCCCTCCTTCGTGGATTACTTCTGGACAGTACGCGCGATGCACGAGCCCATCTGGGTGATGGCCAAGATTGCAGCCAATCTCATTCCTGTGCGCGCATTCCATACCATATCAACCGGCTACGCCGGATTTCTCGGCAGCATCCTGAAAATGCATACCGGCAAACCGCTTATTCTGTCCGAGCACGGCATTTACACCAAGGAACGTAAAATCGATTTGTATCAAAGCGCTTGGATACGCGACAACCGCAACACCTTTGAAAAGGACCCAACCGAGGTGAGCTATTTCCGCGACCTGTGGATGCGTTTTTATACCACGCTGGGCCGTCTGTGCTACCACCACTCCGACATCATTACTTCGCTGTACGAGGCCAACCGCCAGCGCCAGATTACCGATGGCGCACCCGCCGGCCTCACCCGCGTAATTCCCAATGGCATCGATCTGGCACGCTTTCAACCCGTGCGCGCCAAACGCCCCGCAATGACGCCCCCCATTTTATGTCTGATAGGCCGCGTGGTATCGATTAAGGACGTCAAAACATTTATCCGTATGATGCGCAGTGTCGTCAACCGTATTCCCGAAGCCGAAGGCTGGATTGCCGGTCCCGAAGATGAAGATCCCGGCTATGCAGACGAGTGTCATAAACTAACCGCCAGTTTGGGGCTAAGCGACAAGGTAAAATTCCTCGGTTTTCAAAAAGTTGAAGTGATCCTCGAAAAAGTGGGTCTGGTCGTGCTCTCCTCCATCAGCGAAGCCTTGCCCCTGGTGATGCTGGAAGGCTATGCAGCCGGCGTGCCGTCGTTGTCAACCGATGTGGGTTCATGCCGCCAATTGATTTACGGCTTAACCCCGGAAGACCAGGCACTTGGCGCCTCAGGCGCCGTAGTGCGCATCGCTGATCCACAGGCGATGGCCGCCGCTGCCATTGAATTGCTGAAACCGGAAAACTGGTTCCCGGCGCGTGACGCAGCGATTGCGCGTGTGGAACGTTACTACACTCAAACACTGATGTTTGATGAATTCAAACAGGTTTATCAGGAAGCCCTGAAGGAAAAATAATGGCTGGCATAGGCTTTGAAATAAAAAAAATTCTGCGCAGGGAAAGCTACCTGTCAATCTTTACCGCCTATGCCTATGCCGGCATTATCGGCTCCGGGCCATGGATATTATCGATACTGGGGGTACTCCTCATCGGCCTGATGAGCGTCAGCCTGGTGGTACCCCATGCACTGATCACCCAGTTTCAGATTACGATCACGCACCTGATGGCCATGAGCCTGATACTTACCGGATTTCTTCAGCTGGGTTTTACCCGCTATATAGCCGACCGTTTATTTGAAAAAAATATAGATGCAATTCTGCCGAATTTCATCGGCTCAATATTTGTCACAACACTCATTTCAGGCCTTGTTGGCATGGGCCTGGCTATGTTTGCTTTCCCGAAAATGGATAGCGTTTTTCGTATCCTGCTGATTGCCAATTTTGTCGTGTTATGCAACATCTGGATTGCCACCATTTTTTTATCCGGCATGAAAAACTACAAGGAAATTCTTGTTCTTTTTGCCCTGGGCTATAGCATTGCTGTTTTTTCAGCTGTTGTGTTGCATGAGTCTGAACTCAATGGTCTGTTACTGGGTTTTTTAATGGGCCACTTCACCCTGCTTGTCGGCATGATGATACTGATCATTCGCTCCTACCCATCCGACCGCTTTATTGAATTTGATTTTCTGGGCAAGAAACGCATGTTCGTTTCTTTGATTTGGACCGGATTTTTCTTTAACCTGGGCGTGTGGATCGACAAATATATATTCTGGTACACCCCTTCGACCGGTACATCTGTGATTGGCCCGTTTAATGCCTCGCTGATTTATGATCTGCCTATTTTTCTGGCCTATTTGTCCATTATCCCGGGCATGGCCGTATTTCTGGTTAGAATGGAAACGGACTTCGTAGAATACTATCAAAAATTTTACGATGCGGTACGCGAAGGCGGAACTCTGGATTATATAAAGGAGATGCGGGATGAAATGGTTAGCACAGCGCGCCAGGGAATTTTTGAAATAATCAAGATTCAGTCTATGGCAATATTGGTGATTTTTGTCGCAGCACCTGCCTTGCTCAATTTCTTTGGTATCTCTCAGTATTACATTTCCTTGCTGTATGTAGATCTGGTTGGTGCTGGGCTGCAGGTCGTATTTCTGGGTATTTTGAATATTTTGTTTTATCTGGACAAACGAATCATGGCCATGGTTTTAACCGGACTTTTTGCCGGATTAAATCTGGTATTCACCCTGCTAAGTGTGTACCTTGGGGCAAGCTGGTATGGTTACGGTTTTGCCGTATCACTGCTTGTTTGCGTCATTATTGGCATGTATTGGTTAGATCGAAAAATGTCCATACTTGAATACGAAACCTTTATGCTGGCCTAGTCAAATATGACCCGTTTAAATTTGAATAATTTTTTATCAGGAAAACACATATGAAAATTTTAGTTACTGGCGGAGCAGGTTACATCGGCTCGCATACTTGTATTGAATTAATGAAAGCTGGTCACGAAGTGATCATCGTTGATAACTTCTGTAACAGCAAACCATCGGTTCTGGATCGTGTTAGAGAAATTTCAGGAAAAGACTTTGCTTTCTTCAAGGCCGATATACGGAACCCTGTGGAGCTGGAAGCTGTATTTTCTAAAAATCATATAGATGCGGTGATACATTTTGCCGGACTCAAAGCCGTAGGCGAGTCGGTAACGGAACCGCTGAACTATTACGATAATAATATTAGCGGCAGCTTGTCACTGTTAAGGACTATGGACAAATTTGGCGTGAAAACACTGGTGTTCAGCTCATCAGCTACAGTCTACGGGGACCCGGCAACTGTGCCGATACTTGAACACTTCCCGCTCAGTGCAACCAACCCCTATGGCAGAAGCAAATTGATGATTGAGGAAATGCTGCGTGATATTTCTCTGGCAGATCCTGCATGGAGTATTGCATTATTGCGCTACTTTAACCCTGTCGGCGCGCATGAAAGTGGCTTAATCGGCGAAGATCCAAACGGCATTCCCAACAACTTGCTTCCCTATATTGCGCAGGTAGCGGAAGGCCGTTTAAAGGCATTATCGGTATACGGCGATGACTATCCAACCATAGACGGTACGGGTGTGCGGGACTATATCCATGTAGTCGATCTTGCTATCGGCCATGTCAAAACCCTGAACAAATTGCAATCACAGACAGGGGTGCTGACCTACAACCTGGGAACAGGGCGAGGTAACAGCGTTCTCGAGATGGTACGCGCCTTCGAGCGTGCCAGTGGACGGCCTGTCCCCTATAAAATTGTTGGCCGTCGCAAGGGTGATATTGCAACATGTTATGCATCTACAGAATTGGCGGAGCTTGAACTTGGGTGGAAAGCGGAGCGGAGTATTGAGCAGATGTGTGCCGACTCATGGAAATGGCAATCTTCACGCATGGAATAGTCATTACAGCGTCGAATCCTCCACATTTAATTTGCAAGGTTCTTTGACCATGGAATTTGCAACTCGGTAACAGCAAGTAATGAAATTAGAATTACAAATACGCGCTGCCAAACTTGCAGGAAGCAAACGCTTAAATTTATCCTGTGGCCTGAAAGAATTCCCGCTTGAAATTTTCGATCTTGCAGATTCACTGGAAATCCTCGATCTGTCAGGCAACGAGTTATCTTCCCTGCCCGAAGATTTTGCACGACTGCACAAGCTGCGAATTCTGTTTTGCTCAGACAACCTGTTCACTCAATTGCCCGGGGTTTTAGGGCAATGCCACCAACTAAACATAGTAGGATTCAAGGCTAATAAAATTCAAAGCGTGCCCGCGGCAGCATTGGGAAAATCGCTGCGCTGGCTGATTCTCACCGACAATCAAATCAGCGAACTTCCCGCCGAGCTTGGCCAGTGTACGCAGCTACAAAAACTAATGCTGTCAGGCAATCAGTTGCAGGCGTTACCGATGGAGCTGGCGGCATGTAGCAAACTTGAATTGCTGCGTATTGCCGCTAACCGTTTCACGGTGTTGCCGCAATGGTTGCTTACCCTGCCACGGCTTGCATGGCTGGCCTATGCGGGCAATCCTTATTGCGCTAATAGCGAAAACAACGCTCTGCTCCAAAATCCCATAAAGAACATTCATTGGCTGAACCTGGATCTGCAGCAGCAACTGGGAGAAGGCGCATCGGGCATTATTCATCAAGCACGCTGGCAGACCGAATCGGAAGAAAAATCAGATGTCGCAGTCAAAATATTTAAGGGCGCAATGACCAGCGATGGACTGCCTTACAGTGAAAAAGCTGCGTACCTGGGTGCTGGTTCCCATCCCAATTTGATTGCCATACACGGCAAAATTGATGGCCACCCTGTAGACAGCAAAGGCCTGGTCATGTCACTGATTGATTCCAGCTTCCGCAATCTGGCAGGACCACCCAGTCTGGATTCATGCACACGCGACATCTATGCCAGCGAGACAACCTTTACGCTCAATATAGCATTGCGTATAGCTCACGGCATCGCTTCAGCCTCACAGCAGATGCATAGCCTTGGTATCATGCATGGCGATTTATATGCGCATAATATTTTGCACAATGGAAAAGGCGATTGTTTCCTAGGCGACTTCGGTGCCGCTTCCTTCTTCCCCCTGGAAGATTTTTCGCGCGCATTGGCACTGCAGCGCATCGAAGTGCGTGCCTTTGGCTGTTTGCTGGAAGAACTGATTGATCGGAGTGAGACCAGCAGTAAAGCTGACGAATGCATGAATATATTGAAACTTCTTCAGATGAAATGCACTCAGGAAAATACCGTAGCACGACCGCTATTTACGGAAATTTTGCGTACCTTAGAAGACCTGCAAAAGAAGAACAGCTAAAGATGCGGGCAGGAGAGAATGATTATTTCAATTAATGCGTGCATAAATATAGGGTGATGGCAACGCATCTTTCAGCGCTACGCTCACCCTGTAAAATTTCAAAATTACTATAAAACGCTTTAATCCTTAAAATCAAAGGTATCGAAGTTTTCAAATGTGACCATGTTCGGATCTTGCAGATTGAGCAGATTAAAAGTTGGGATCGCTATCATCAAGGCGATAAATGCAATCACAATAATCCACTGCAGCGGATTAACTTTCTGGATTTCTTCAAGTCTTTTTATTTCACACACGCCGCCCGGACAGAGCTGGGCTTTTTCGCGGTTAAATATGTTGTATAAGCCGCAGCCCAAACAAATGCCAAATGCTGCTTCAAAATACAGCAACGTCACACAGGTGAGACAACCCAGAAAATTCATCACACCCATATTGGCTTCCTTGAATACCAGCCAATACATGAATACGCCCAGCGCCAGACCTATCGACCAGGCGACCCGCTTTTGCGGCGCGCCCACATATTCAACCTTTTGATTGCGCACAATCAGGCGCGCAATCACCATGAAAGGTGCGTATTTTGGATTAATCAACACGCGAACACCCAATTCGGTCACAAACGCGATGATCATCATACGTTCAGGGACATAATCCGCGGTGAAAAAGCCTTTCATGATGCTGAAAAATCCAAGCAATAGCATCAACCCCGCCGCAGCCCGTGCTTCGCGCTCATTGAGAACACGAACAGGATACTCATCCACCTGTTCACCGAAGTAAAATATTTTCTTGAGAAAGTTCATGGAACCAAACCTTGAATAATGGAAATAAAAACGGGATCAAACGACAACAATGCACTGGAGCATTATAAAGCATCGATCACATCGACGCCAACTCCCGTATTCGTCCTGTTCTATCCGAAATAGTTCCTTTAGGCGGGATAACTCGTTAAATTTATTTTACTGAACAACAGGCAATTCATCCCAATTGCTTGTATAAGCCGGCGTCATACTCCCCCTGTTCATGCGCCATTTCTGCTCTATCCCATCGCTAGCCAGCTTGATTGCGCCTTTGCCCATGCGCAAATTAATGCCATCCATAACGCCCATTAATTTTGACGATTTTCCGGATGCCAGCGTGTCTGCAAACAGCTGCGCCTGACTGACACCCGCAGGGCTGATTTCAGAAAGAATCACTCCGGCTTTTTTATAACTGTATCCGGGCCGGTAGATCCTGCGCAGGCCGACTTTGACCGCCGCAACCAGTTGCATGGTGTCATCGGTGGGCTGGGCGAGCGCGATGGTGATGCCGCGGCTGTATTGCGGCTCTTCTTTTTTATGCACATTGGTGAGAATGTAAACATGGGCGCTGGCGGCAACCGAGCCTTGTCCGCGCAGTTTTGCGGCCGCTGTGGACATATACACGCTGACCGCTTCCTCCAGCTCGCTCAAGCTGGTGACGCTTTGCCCGAAGCTGCGCGAACTGATGATTTGCTGCCTGGGGGGTGTAATGTCCACCATCTCCAGACAGGCCACGCCGCGCAGTTCGCGCACGGTTCTTTCCATCACCACGCCGAAATGATTGCGTATGCGGTAAATATCGAAATCACGCAGTTGCTTGACCGTTGTTATTCCGCCCTGCTGCAACTGCTCGTTTAATTTGCGCCCCACCCCCCATACTTCACCCACCGCGATGCTGGCCAAAATCGCATCCAGTTGTTCGGCAGGCATCGCGCCCAAATCGCACACCCCGCCATATTCTGCACGCTTCTTGGCGACGTGATTGGCCAGCTTGGCCAGCGTCTTGGTCGGCGCAAAACCCACGCATACAGGCAAACCAATCCATTGCTGAATACGCTGCCGTATCTGCTGCCCGCACTGCGTGAAGTTGCCATCGTGACCGCTCATATCCAGAAAGCATTCATCGATGCTGTAAATCTCCTGGCGCGAACTGAACTCGCCTAGCACCGACATCACGCGATTCGACATATCGGCATACAGGGTGTAATTCGACGACAGTGCAATGATGCTGTGTTCACGTGCAAGATCTTTAAGTTTAAACCAGGGTCCACCCATCGCAATGCCGAGCGCCTTGACTTCACCGCTCCGCGCCACCACACAGCCATCGTTGTTGGATAACACCACCACGCAGCGCCCCTCCAGCCTGGGGTTAAACACGCGCTCCGCGCTGACGTAGAAATTATTCACATCCACTAATGCGATGATGCTCACTACTTCACCTGATGCACAGAACTGGTGACTACGCCCCAGATGGTGAGCTCCTGGCCTTCCTGCAAACATATCGGCGCATATTTTGGATTTTCGGCATGCAGCTCTGCGCTACCGCTGCGTGTGATCAGGCGTTTGACGGTGAGCTCGCCATCCACCACGGCCACAACAATGGAACGGTGCGCTGGCTGCACTGAACGGTCGACCACGATGATATCGCCATGATGAATGCCGGCGTTGACCATCGAGTCCCCCTTCACCCGCAGAAAAAAAGTGGCCGCCCTGTTATTCACCAGCAGCTGATTCAGATCAAGCCGGTCTTCGATATAGTCATCCGCAGGGGACGGGAAACCCGCCGAGATACTGTGGCTATATAAAGGAGTGCGCTGAACCGGTGCTAATTTAGCAGGCAGAAGGATCCGTTCAGCCATTAGCGACTGCACTGTTTGGCACAAGCCGATCTTCTGATTCAACTTGATTAAGGGCTTGTACGGGGAGTTTGCGATGCAATTTTCCATGCGCACAGTCAAAGAACGATCGTTCTTTTGTCAATGCGGATGGTGGTAGCGGTATTCCTGAGTGCGTCCTCCATAACCGTAGGCAGTGGCACGAACATCATCGATATAGATGTAGCTCACCTCGTGGAGATTACCGAGTAATTTTCTAAATCCGTCAAAAGCCTCGCTGATGTATTGGGCTTTTTCATCTTTGGTATTTGTTTCGTCGGTGATCTTGATGTCGAAATAGATGCTGCATTTTTCCCGCTCAGACAGCGAGCGTCCTCCCACAATCCAGTCATCCGGATCGACATAACTGATGGCGATAGATGTCACTTCCGGCTTTTTGTGCAATATACGCGTTGTCAATTCCAGCAAAAGGCCGGAGATGGATTGGGTAAGTTCGGCAGATTTTTTAGCACTGACTTTGACATTAAGGATGGGCATTATTTTTCTCCATGGGTTATGCAACAAAATACACTGCGTGAAAATCGGTATGCCAGGCAAATCGACTTGCTTGATATATCGTGCATGCGTTCTTGCGGGACAGTCGGATTGAACCAGATGGCATTCCCTGGATAAGCGTAAGGCCGTTATTCACAATACGTAGCCGCTCTCCTTTGCAAAGCAGAAAATCGTCAGCCAATCCTTCGACCGTGAGCCATACAAACCCTTCAGTGCACTCGATGTACGCACCGCGCGCATCCCGCAAAGTTAGCGGTTTTCCCTCTGCAAGCTGAATTACCATATTCTCCAGTAACATTCGCATGACTCACTCCTTATAGTTAGCTATGCAACCATATACATAAAAAAACACTCACTTAAGGGCGGAGCGTACACCACTGATTTTTTTTACCAAGTCTGCAAAAACATCTGCACCAAGCAATTTTTTAAGCCGTTTACCTACTTGAATACTGGCCTCATTGAGTGACGCATGCATCTCAATAGCTGCAGAAGTAGGCAATATGGTCTGCTCGCGCCCATCTTGCCCGGAGTTTCTGCGCTCGATGAGTCCTTTTGCCATCAGTCCGTCAAGCGCACGGGTTGCAGTTGGCCTTGAGATAGCCATACCCTCGGCAAACTCCCGCTGCAACAATCCTGGCCGATCCAAAATTGCTCTTAACAAAAAAGCCTGGGGAGGCGTCAGATCAAATGGCTTAAATGCCTTAGCCCACTCTCTTTCGAGTTGGCGGGCAAGGGCTGTTGTATTGAAATAGAGGCAATGATCAAACATGTAAGCAAGGTACAGGATATTAGTTAGCTATGCAACTGTTTTAATCGCATATGACAAATATAACAGCATTAGCTAAAAATATAGGCCAGCGCAGGCCAGTGAGCCCGTATAAAGGATACTTGCGTTAATATTGGACATAGTAGGTTCGTGTTAATAGTTTGCAGGACATGACTAACTGTGGGAAGATTGACCATCATTTTGTAACGCCAACCGACCTATGGAGAAACGCATGCCAAGATTATCAAATAAAGCTATATATACGGCCCTGTTTGTCTCAGCCATGGCCTTATCTGCTTGCTCCAGTACGCAGGAACCAGTTCCTGTCATTGCAGCAGCTGTGGTCGAAACGCCTGCCGAAGCTGTCGCCGAAAAACAAGTGACACCTGAGCCTCCACCTCAGGCTGTGACCGTTCCCGCAGCTACTGCCGAACAACCACGGGTCAGCACTCAAAAAACAGTAAAAAAAGCCCATAAAGTTGTTGCCAAACCCGCCCCTACCCCAGCACCTGTACCAGTTGCAACACCAGCCCCTGTTGTGGAGTATAAAACGCCTTCAATGGTTACCCCGGAGCCAGCCCCGATCGCTGCCGTTGTACCACCTGCAAAAGAAATTGCCGAGCCGGGATTCCTTGACCGATACTGGTTATGGCTGCTCGGCTTGGCCATACTTGTAGCCGTAATAATTGTCTGGATGTGGAAGAACAGGGAATAAAATCAAACCTGAATTCGCAGGCACTTCACTCTGAAGTGCCTTTTTTTCAAGAAAATTTAGTTGGCGAGTTGGGTAAACACTACATGGTGCATTTCGCTACTACTCCGTATAACGAAGGTGCTTTGAGCCAGGCAATGAAAAAAGGATTTAACAATCAAGTTAAATCCTTTTAAGTATTGCCGCTTATTTTTTAAACCAGTTTAAAAAATCAGTCGGCTATACGCATTTGGCGGAGTGGACGGGACTCGAACCCGCGACCCCCGGCGTGACAGGCCGGTATTCTAACCAACTGAACTACCACTCCATAATCTTTGGTGGGTGATGACGGGATCGAACCGCCGACAATCGCCTTGTAAGGGCGGTGCTCTACCAGCTGAGCTAATCACCCAAAGAAGCCGCGCATTCTACAAGACTTTTTATAACTGCGCCAGCATATATTTGAACTTTATTTACCAACCTGATTTTTACGGCAAGGAGGGTAAAAAAATTGTTCCTAATGCATGATCGCTGTCTTGATAAACTCAAAATACCGCTTTGCTATATTTAAACAAATTAAAAACAATATCAGTGTTTAATCGAAACGGATGCATCAGCAGCTTCACCAATCGCCGCAATCGGCGGAGACACAGGAACAACATCCGGCAACGGCACAGGTTTCCTCTCCAAAGCCATTTCCAATACTTGATCTATCCATTTTACAGGATGAATCTCCAATTTATTTTTAACGTTGTCAGGAATTTCAATCAAGTCTTTGACATTTTCCTGTGGGATCAATACAACCTTGATACCCCCACGCTGGGCTGCAAGCAACTTCTCTTTCAAACCACCGATAGGCAAGACCTCGCCGCGCAAAGTGATCTCTCCGGTCATCGCCACATCGGCGCGCACGGGAATACCTGTCAGAGCAGACACCATTGCGGTACAAATACCCGCGCCCGCACTGGGACCATCTTTAGGCGTTGCCCCTTCGGGCAAGTGTATGTGTATGTCACTCTTCTCATAGAAGCTGTCTACAATTCCCAGACTACGTGCACGGCTACGGACGACACTCAGTGCAGCCTGGATGGACTCCTGCATAACCTCTCCCAGCTTGCCGGTTGTCGTAATCTTGCCCTTGCCTGACAATACCGCAGCCTCAATGGTCAGCAGCTCGCCGCCAACCTCGGTCCATGCCAAACCCGTAACCTGACCGACTTGATTCTGTTTTTCTGCAATGCCGTAACTGTAATGGCGAACTCCCAGATATTTATCCAGATTGCGTGCATTGATCATTACCTTACTTGTGCGCCCCTTGATTGCCTGCGCCTTGACTACTTTACGGCAAATCTTTGAAAGCTCACGATCCAGACCGCGCACCCCAGCCTCTCGCACGTAGTAGCGCAGGACGTCACGGATAGCCGCTTCGGAAATATTAATTTCTTCTTCTTTAAGGCCGTTATTTTTCAGCGCTTTGGGGATCAAATAGCGCGTGGCAATGTTTACTTTTTCGTCTTCGGTATAGCTCGACACATGGATAATTTCCATACGATCCAGCAGCGGCCCCGGGATATTCATGCTATTGGCCGTAGCTACAAACATGACATCTGACAGGTCGTATTCAACTTCAACATAATGATCGACAAAAGTATGGTTCTGCTCGGGGTCAAGCACCTCAAGCAAGGCAGAGGATGGGTCGCCACGGAAATCCATACCCATTTTGTCCACTTCATCAAGCAGGAACAAGGGATTTTTCACGCCCACTTTGCTCATGTTCTGCAAAATCTTGCCAGGCATGGAGCCTATATAGGTACGGCGATGACCGCGAATTTCTGATTCATCACGCACACCACCCAGAGACATCCGCATAAATTTGCGGCCGGTTGCACGAGCAATGGATTGACCCAAAGAGGTTTTACCTACACCTGGCGGACCAACCAGACACAGAATAGGTGCCTTCATTTTGTCGACGCGTTGCTGCACTGCAAGGTACTCGACAATCCGCTCTTTGACTTTCTCCAAGCCGTAGTGATCAGCTTCCAGAACAGCCTCTGCCGCCTTCAGATCAGTATTGATCTTGGATTTTTTCTTCCATGGCAAGCCAACTAAAACGTCGATGTAATTGCGCACCACTGTCGCCTCGGCAGACATGGGTGACATCAAGCGCAGCTTCTTTAATTCGTTCTCGGCTTTGACGCGCGCCTCTTTGGGCATGTGAGCAGCCTTGATCTTCTTTTCCAGCTCCTCGATGTCGGCACCCTCTTCGCCGTCACCCAACTCCTTCTGAATAGCCTTCACTTGTTCGTTCAGGTAATACTCGCGCTGGCTCTTTTCCATCTGGCGCTTTACACGCCCGCGGATACGCTTCTCAACTTGCAGAATGTCAAGTTCAGCTTCCAGCAGACCCAATAAGTGCTCAAGGCGTTTGCGTACATCAAAAATTTCCAGCACTTCCTGCTTCTGTTCAAGTTTCAACGGCAGGTGTGCAGCGATCGTATCGGCCAAACGGCCTGCATCATCGATGCCAGCCAATGAAGTCAATATCTCAGGGGGAATTTTTTTATTCAGTTTGACGTACTGATCAAATTGATTGATCAGCGCACGACGCATCGCTTCAACTTCAGCGCCACTGCTTTCGTCAACCGGGATCAACTCTATCTCGGCATCAAAATGCAGTTTGTCGTCCAGAATATTCAGCACCTTGGCGCGTTGCGTGCCTTCCACCAGCACTTTAACCGTGCCATCGGGCAACTTCAGCATTTGCAAAATATTAGCAATACTGCCGATGCGGTACATATCCTCGATGGACGGTTCATCCTTGGCTGCAGACTTCTGTGCCACCAAAACGATGCTCTTACCCGCCTCCATCGCGGATTCAAGCGCCTTGATAGATTTTGCGCGCCCAACAAACAGCGGAATCACCATATGCGGGAAAACCACCACATCGCGCAATGGCAGCAACGGAAACAGGCCGGGGGAAGTTAGATCGAGTTCAGACATGGCAGATATTCTTTATTAAGTTAACAATCAGAAAAAGAAATGGGGACGTTACAGAATTATTCAAGCCCCACGTCTAACGTAATAAATTTCAAGCTGCTTTAGTTGCAGTTTCATCCGCATACATCACGATGGGCTTGATTTCGCCACTCGCAGCGCTTGCGTCCAACACCACCTTACTCACATTATCCATCGAAGGCAGATCAAACATAATGTCGAGCAGCGAGTGTTCCAGTATGGAGCGCAGACCGCGCGCTCCGGCTTTGCGGGTCAGCGCTTTTTTGGCGATGGTATGCAAAACTCCTTCGTTAAATTCAAGCTCAACACCTTCCATCGCAAACAGTTTCTGGTACTGCTTGGTCAGTGCATTCTTGGGCTCAGTCAATATCTGAATCAATGCTGCTTCATCCAGTTCTTCCAGAGTGGCCACTACAGGCAAACGGCCAACAAATTCAGGAATAAGACCAAACTTGATCAGATCTTCCGGTTCCACATCCCGCAACACCGCGCCAACACTCTTGCGGTCATCGCGATTAACCACGTTCGCGCCGAAACCGATACCTGCCTTTTCAGAACGGTTACGAATTACTTTTTCCAGCCCATCAAACGCGCCGCCACAGATAAAGAGGATATTAGTGGTATCAACCTGCAAAAATTCCGTATTGGGATGCTTGCGTCCGCCCTGGGGTGGTATTGATGCCTTGGTACCCTCAATCAGCTTTAGCAATGCCTGCTGCACGCCCTCACCCGACACATCACGGGTGATTGAAGGATTGTCTGACTTGCGCGAAATTTTGTCTATTTCGTCGATATAGATGATGCCGCGCTGCGCTTTTTCCACATCATAATCGCACGCCATCAACAGCTTTTGTATGATGTTTTCGACGTCCTCGCCCACATAACCGGCCTCGGTCAGTGTGGTGGCATCCGCCATCACAAAGGGCACATTCAGAAGGCGCGCCATGGTCTGAGCCAGCAATGTCTTGCCGGAGCCAGTCGGTCCTAACAGCAATATATTGCTCTTGGATAATTCAACACCATCGTTACTTGTGCTTTTTAAGCGCTTGTAATGGTTATACACAGCCACGGAGAGTATTTTTTTCGCATTCTCCTGACCGATGACATAATCGTCCAGGTTGGCGCGTATCTCATGCGGAACGGGCAAATCGGATTTGCCCAATTTGCTCACTTCATCGTCGCTTTGCACTTCCTCGCGGATAATGTCATTACACAGGGCGATGCATTCATCACACACGAACACTGAGGGTCCCGCAATCAGCTTGCGCACCTCGTGCTGGTTTTTTCCGCAAAACGAGCAGTACAACAATTTGTCACTCTTATCTTTTTCCGACGACATTTAAAACCTCACTCTAAGTTATCGGCAAGCCACTAAAAATCTATACCCGCTTTTGCAATACCTGATCAATCAATCCATACTCAACTGCTTCTCCGGCTGTCAGGAAATTATCACGCTCACTGTCACGCGCAATTTCCTCTACCGTACGCCCCGTATGCTCGGACATTAATTTATAAAGACGTTCGCGCAAACTCAGAATATATTTTGCGTGTATCTCGATATCCGATGCCTGCCCCTGAAAACCGCCCAATGGCTGATGGATCATCACTGTTGAATTGGGCAGCGCAAAACGCTTGCCTTTAGCACCAGCCTGCAACAGGAAAGCACCCATCGACGCTGCCATACCGATACAAAGCGTGGACACGTTTGGCTTGATGAATTGCATGGTGTCGTATATCGCCATGCCGGATGAAATCGATCCGCCAGGCGAATTAATATAGAGCGATATTTCCTTTTCCGGGTTCTCAGATTCCAGAAAAAGCAGTTGCGCCACCACCACGTTGGCAACTGCATCATTTATCGGGCCTACCAAAAAAATCACACGCTCTTTAAGCAGACGAGAGTAGATATCATAGGCACGCTCACCCCGCCCGCTGGTTTCAATCACCATCGGAATCATGCCAAGATTTTGCGGCTCCATAGCCTGTTGCGGCGCACTGTTATGCATCATTTATTATTTCCCATCAATTCATTAAATTGGACTGCCTTGTCAGTCACCCTGGCGCGGCTCATCAGCCAACTCACTACATTATCTTCCAGTGCCAGGTTTTCCACTTCACGCAGACGTGATGCATCTGCCGCATACCAGCGCACTATTTCTTCCGGCTTTTCATAACTCTGCGCGTGCTCTGAAATCAACGCTTTGACTTGCTCGGGAGTGGCGTGCAGGTTATTCTGCTTAACCAGTGCTTCCAGAATCAAACCCAGCTTAACGCGCTTGGTGGCACGCTCAGCAAACATGGTCGCCGGCAGCTGCATGCCCTTGGGGATATTAACGCCCCGACTCTGCATATCCTGCATCGTCTGTTCCATCACGCGCTGCGATTCACTTTCAACCAGGGCTTTGGGGGCTTCCAGTTGTGCAACATTCAACAAAACATCCATCGCGTTATCCTTGTTGCGTACCTTGATGCGACGCTCTGCTTCGGCTTTCAGATTGCTTCTGATTTCATCTTTAAGCTTGGCCACATCACCATCAGCAACACCCAACCCTATTACGAACGCCGCGTCCAGTTCGGGCAAACGCGGGGCTTCTACCGAATGCATCAGAATAGTGAAAGTGACTTTTTTTCCCGCCACATCTTTGCCATGATAGTCCTCGGGAAAAGTCATATCGAATGACTTGGTATCGCCTGCCTTCATGCCGACAATAGCCTTCTCGAATTCCGGCAACATGCGCCCTACACCCAGCACCAGCGCAAAATCTTTGGCTGCACCGCCGTCGAATACCACGCCATCCAGCTTGCCGCTGAAATCGATACGAACCTGATCTTCATCCTTTGCAGCACGACTTGCAGGCTCAAAAACTGCGCGCTGTTTACGTAGCGTCTCTATCGTGCTGTCAATATCGGCATCGCTCAAGGCAAAAGTAACGCGCTCAACCTGTTGCGCAGCCACATCGCCAATGACCACTTCGGGGTAGACCTCAAAAGTTGCCGTGTATTCAATCTGCGGCGCATTGAAATCGGTCGTCTTGATTTCAAAATTTGGGTAGCCCGCTACTTTTAAATTATTGGCCTTGGCAGCTTCTGCAAATGAACGATGCAACTCGTCACCCAGCACTTCTTGATGTGCCTGCGTGCCAAATTGCTGCTCCAGAATTTTATAAGGCACTTTTCCCGGACGGAAACCGGGAACCCTGGCCGTCCGTCCCATATGCTTGATACGTACGGCAACCTCACCGAGTATCTGTTGTTGTGGTATAGAAGCATTAAGACGGCGCTCCAAAGCACCCAGTGTTTCTACGCTAGACATACTGACTTTCCTTGAAAAATAAATGGATGGACAGCTAAAGGGGATGACTCCCTTTGCAGAATGGCTCAATAATACATGAAACAGGGGGTAAAAACATCCACAACAGCCAAGTTGCCGCCCTTACAGGCATTGCGGATAATCATCAATGCAGGCACTTTCAGGGCACAATTTACAGAAATACAACTTGGTTTCAGGCAGATATATAAAGCATTTGCTCTGCTATTGAAGCTAAAATACCAAACACGAATATTTAACCTTTAAACATGAATGTAATATGCACCCCGTAAGATTGTACTGTATCGTCTTAATTCAACCCCTTATTGACTAATACATAATCCCAGCAAATACAAATAATTATGCCAAAATTAAGCAATTCTCCAGCCTGGCTGGCTCTGCAGGCGCACCAGCTCACCATTGCCGAAACCCACATGCGGGATTTATTTGCAGCCGACCACAAGCGCTTCGAAAAATTTTCCATCCTTTTTAACGACATTCTGTTTGATTATTCCAAGCATCGCGTAACAGAAGAAACGCTACGCTTGCTGCTCAATTTGGCTCGCGAGATGGATGTAAAAGGATGGACTGAAAAAATGTTTAATGGCGATGCCATCAACTTCACTGAAAACAGATCAGTACTGCATACCGCTCTTCGCAACCGCAGCAAACGTCCTGTTCTGGTGAACGGAAAAAACGTCATGCCTGATATTAATGAAGTCCTAGGACGCATGCGCAAGTTTTCGAATGATGTGCGCAATGGCGAGTGGAAGGGCTTTAGCGGAAAACCCATTACCGATGTGGTCAATATCGGTATTGGCGGCTCTGATCTGGGGCCAGCGATGGTGACCGAGGCACTGCTGGACTATCAGCGCCCCAACATCAATTTTCACTTTGTTTCCAACATAGACAGCACCCAGATGTTTGAAACAAACCGGCACTTAAGCCCTGAAACAACACTCTTCATCATCGCTTCCAAAACCTTTACCACCCAGGAGACCATGACCAATGCACGCTCTGCGCGTGAATGGTTTATGAGCATCGCTAAAGATGAAGGTGCCATTCCAAGACATTTCGTCGCTATTTCAACCAACACCGATGAAGTTATCAAATTTGGTATCAGCCCGGAACTTATGTTCGAGTTCTGGGACTGGGTCGGCGGACGTTACTCGATGTGGTCTGCCATCGGCCTGTCAATAGTTATCGCCATCGGCATGCCCCGTTTTGAAGAACTGTTGCAGGGCGCACATGAAATGGACGAGCACTTCCGCAACGCACCCCTGGAAGAAAATCTGCCGGTGATCATGGGCATGCTCGGTATCTGGTACAACAATTTTTTTGGTGCCGACACCCATGCCATTATCCCCTACGACCAATACCTGCGCAGACTGCCGGCCTATGTTCGACAGCTCGATATGGAAAGCAACGGCAAACGTGTGGACCGTGAAGGCAAGCCGGTCGATTATGCAACCGGCCCCATCATCTGGGGAGAACTCGGTTCCAATGGACAACATGCTTTCTTCCAGCTCATCCATCAGAGCGAACGCCTGATTCCTGCCGATTACATCGCGATGATAGAAAACAAACACCCAATCGGCGAACACCAGACTATCCTGCTGGCCAATTTCTTTGCACAAACCGAAGCACTCATGCGCGGAAAAAATGCACAGGAAGTCACCGAGGAATTAAAAGCAGGAGGACTGAACGATGAACAGATCAAACAATTGCTGCCGCATAAAATATTCCCCGGCAACAAACCAAGCAATTCAATCATCCTGCAAAATCTGAACCCTAAAACATTGGGTTCACTCATTGCCTTTTACGAGCACAAAGTATTTGTGCAGGGCATCATCTGGAATATCAATTCATTCGATCAATGGGGCGTAGAACTGGGTAAACAACTTGCAAAGGTTATACAACCGGAACTTTCCGGATCAAACGAAGTGGTCAGTCACGACAGCTCCACCAACAGCCTGATCAACCACTACAAATCCCTTAGAAAGTATCGCAGGTTTATAGATTCCAATTAGCAACCCCAACATTATCTTGATCTTCGACATGCCCATGTATCGGCCGCCCGCAGAGGCCGAAAACCTGATCATCCAGGCCACGCTGGGCTGCAGCTTCAACCAGTGCAGCTTCTGCGCGATGTATCGCAGCAAGCACTATACCGAGCGGCCACTCGCAGCAGTATTTGCAGATATTCATCAGGCAGCTGCGCAGTGGCCGGAGACGCACCGTGTCTTTCTGGCTGATGGCGATGCACTGGCATTGCCCAACGAACACCTGCTGGCGATCCTGCGCGAACTGGGTAATGCACTTCCCAAACTGGCACGCGTTTCCTGCTATGCCACTCCCGGAAATATTCAGCGCAAGAGTGAGGCTGAACTCGCACTGCTGCAGCAACACAAACTCAACTTGCTCTATGTGGGAGTGGAATCAGGCTCGGACCTGCTGCTCAAGAAAATTACCAAAGGTGCAACTCAGCGTCGCATGATTGAAATACTGAACAAAGCCCATGCAAGCGGTATAAAAGTTTCGGCTACAGTCATCCTCGGCATTGGCGGCAGAACTCGCAGCGAAGAACACATAGACGGCACCATCGAGTTGCTTAACAGTGCCCCCGTCACCTATCTTTCCACCCTGCAGCTTTATCTGGATGACAGCGTAGCAGCGGAGTTTTATAAAAAGTTCGGCGAACCGTTCGAAGAACTGGATGACCACGCGATACTCAGGGAACAGGAAAAGTTGATCAGCGGCCTCAATCCGCCCCAACCCATTGTGTTTCGCTCCAACCATGCATCCAATGCACTGGCCCTGGCGGGAAATCTGCCCCGCGACAGGTCAAAACTACTGCTGCAGTTGCGCGAAGCCATGGAAGGGGTCAGGCCGCTACGCCCCCAGTTTATGCGTGGGCTTTAAGAAGTACGTTGGACTTCAACAGCCACATCACCCGAGGAAAAACGTTGTACCAAGCTGATATGTAGTGCATTTCATCACCTCATCTTCGCTGCAAAATGCTCCTTGAATTTCGCCAGTTTGGGCGCCACCACAAACTGGCAATAGCCCTGCGACGGGTGATTAACATAGTAGTGCTGGTGGTAGTCTTCAGCGGGATAGAAGGTCGATGCAGCGACAAGTTCTGTTACCAATGGGGATGGAAAAATATGTTGCTTCCTTAACTCCAGCATGAGCTCCGCCGCTTCTGCGCGCTGGTCTTCGCTGTGGTAGTAAATGGCCGAGCGGTATTGGGTACCCTGGTCATTGCCCTGGCGGTTTAACGTGGTGGGGTCATGTATCGTAAAAAACACCGCGAGTAGCTCATCATAAGTGACCTGCGCAGGATCAAAGGTAATCTCCACCGCTTCCGCATGACCGCTATTGCCCGTGCACACCGCCTCATAGCTTGGATCCGGCTTTTCACCGGCAATATAACCCGAGACAACTTTCTCTACGCCGCGCATCTGCTCAAACACCGCCTCCAGACACCAGAAGCAGCCGCCAGCCAATGTAGCAATCTGTTTTTCGCTCATCACATCACCTTTCTAAAATATTCGTGAATAGCCACGAAGTTAAGCAGAATATAGCCTGTCGTTTTTCTCCCCTCGCCCACTTGTGGGAGAGGGGCTGGGGGAGAGGGGACTCATGTACTTTATGGCTAATCAGGAAATAGTTATGTCGCAACCGCAACCAGCACCGGATTAAACGCCTTGGACATCAGCATCACACGGTCACCCTGTTGCAGATTTTTAGCTTCATCCGGTGTGGCGATGACTCGCACTATCTGATTACCCACCAGCAGGGTGACGGCAAACACCACATCGGCCGTCTCAATATCCAGCACTTCTCCGGCAAAGCTGAATTTCCCGCTTGTACTTTTTTTACTGCTGGATTGGCCGGCTTTAAACACCTCGGCGGGCGTACCTTGTTTCGCAATGCGCCCCTGCTCTATCACCAGCACACGTTGCGAAAGTTTATATACTTCGCTGATGTCATGGCTGACCATTAGCGTGGTCAGGCCAAAATGGCGTTGCATGCGCATCACCTCATCCTGCAAACGCACTCTTGTGGCATGATCCAGTGCCGAGAAAGGTTCGTCCAGCAACAGCATGTCTGGTTCGGCGGCAAGGGCGCGGGCCAGTGCCACACGCTGCTTTTGTCCGCCGGACAGCGTGTCTGGTTTGCGCTGCTGCAAGTCACCCAGCCCCATCAGTTCAATCAGCTCGCTCACCCGCTCACGCCTGGCCCCGGGGCGCAAAGCAAATTCAAGGTTAGCTCGTATGCTCATATTGGGGAACAGCGCGTAATCCTGAAACATATAACCGGCGTGACGATACTGTGTTTTAAGCATGATCCCCGCTTTACTGTCAAACCAGGTCACGCCACGCACCTTGATGAACCCGGAATCTGGCTGCTCAAGCCCGGCCAGACAGCGCAACAGCGTGGTTTTACCCGCACCGGATTGACCAAAAAGAGAAATGAATTCGCCTTGCGCTATGTTCAATTCAAGGTCGAGCGTGAACTCACCCTGGGCTGAAAAAAGTTTTTTGCTGATGTCGATTTCTATCATCTCAAGCCACCTTCATCAGCATCTTGCGGTTGAGTAAATAAACAGTCAGCAGAATGATGAAGCACACGCTGAACAGCACCAGCGCATAGAAATTTGCCGCAGCGTAATTAAGCGATTCCACCTCGTCATAGATTGCAATCGCCGCCACTTTTGTTTCGCCCGGCAGGTTGCCGCCTATCATCATCACCACGCCGAATTCACCTATGGTATGGGCAAATGACAACACTACGCCCGCCAGCAAGGAAGGTTTAATATTGGGCAGCAACACATGCACAAAAGTCTGCCAGCGGCTCTTGCCCAGGGTGCAGGCAGCCTCAGTCAGCGAGCGTGGCAGCGCCTGAAAACCAGACTGCACTGGATGCACAAGGAAGGGAAAACTGAAGACCACCGAGGCCACCACCAGCCCGGCAAAACTGAAGGCGAGTTTCAACCCGATATAAGTTTCCACAAAGTGGCCAAACGCACTTTGCGGACTGAAGGCCAGCAGCAGATAAAATCCCAGCACCGAAGGCGGCAGCACCAGCGGCATGCTCACCAGCGTTTCCAGCACCGGCTTGATGCGCACTTTGGTGTAGGCCATCCAGTAGGCAAAGGGAATGCCGATCAGGCACAAAATAAGCGTGGTCACTGCTGCCAGTTTGAAGGTCAGAAATAGCGGTTGCAGGTCATAGCCCATCTTCAACCTCCATCAAGGTCACCTCGTTTGCTTTGACCAGTGCTTCCACCTCGTCTCCAGGCTTGATATCCAAACGCCTGATCGAGCCGGTGGTGATAATGCTGCTGATGGGCTGGCCGCGATAATCCATCACCACTTCGCTGAGGATAACGCCGCTGCGCACCAGCTTGACTGTAGTCATCACGCGATTACGCAGGCTGATCAGTCCGGAAAGCCCTTTGGCCAGCGACACTTCCGTTTCCTTGAACAATACATCGACCACATTACCCACCTTCAGATACGCTGCATCTTCGGGCGTTTCCAGCAGGGTCGCTGTAAAATTATCACCGCCCACATCCACATCAACCAAAGACACATGGTCGTTGGATTCGATACGCGTGATGCGTCCGCGAAATTTATTCATGGCAGGAGGTAACCAAATTTTTCAAGAATTGCGCGAGCCTTGGCGGATGCCATAAATTCCATAAACTGTTTGGCCGCAACGGGATTATATTCATTGCCATACTTCAACATAACAATACCCTGTTCAATGGGCTGGTAACTGTACCCGGGAACTTCCATCCACTTACCACGCCCCTGCATCTGCGGGGCCAGTACCACAGATTTTGCTGTAAAGCCGATTTCCACCGCCTGCGTGTCGATATACTGGTTCACCTGAGAAATACTCTCGCCATAAATAAGCTTGGGTTCAACGCTTGCGCGCAACTTGAAATATTCCAGGGCATGCATCGCTTCCAGTCCATAAGGCGCCAGCCTGGGGTTGGCCATCGCCACCTTTTTAACTGCCGGATTAGTCAACACAGCCAGACCCTGCTTCAAATCAAGCGGCTGCAACGTCCACAGCACCAGCACGCCGCGGGCATATACTCTGGGTGCCGCAACCGCGTAGCCCTCCTTGTGCAACGCTGCAGGAAATTCCATATCCGCAGACATGAAAATATCATAGGGAGCACCGCTTTTAATCTGCGCATTGATTTTCCCGGATGACGCAAACACGCCATTCACATCGAGGCCACTCGATTTTTTGAACTCCGCTTTCAATTCATCAAACACAAATTTCACATTGGCAGCCACCGCTACGGTTAACGGTTCTGCGTGTACAGAATGAATGGATACTGCCAGCGTGACGATGCCGCAAATAGTGTTAACAAATTTCATCATTCGTCCAAAATATAGTGAGATGTATCCTGCGGGTGAGGATATACAGCACAATATTATCCTCCTATAAAATTTTAAACGCGCAGCTTACCTCACCGCTTGCCATGCTTGTGCCACTGCCACATCACCCACACACGCCAACCCAGGCGCACCACCACATAACCCAGCACTGCGAGAATTACAGCCAATAAAGGCAGGCCAATGGCAAAAGGCTTTCCCAAAGAAATAATCCACTCCAGCATTACCGTGAGCCAGTTATCCCAGCCCATTTCAGGCACTGCGAAATGGGCTGCAGTCACTGTCTGGCTCTGCCCTGTAACCAGGGCACCAAGCTGATAGGCCACAAAATAAAGCGGCACAATGGTAAAAGGGTTGGTATAGAGGGTGGTGAACATTGCTACCGGCAAGTTGACACGAAACAGCACGGCCAGCAGTGCAGCGCCTATCATCTGCAAGGGACCCGGAATCAGACCGCAGAACATCCCCACAGCAACCCCGCCAGACACCGAGCGGCGATGCAGATGCCACAGATTGTGCTGCTGCAAGCGCGTACCAAACAGGCGTAGCCAGCGATTTTGCTGAATGGACTCGTGGCTGGGCAGCAATTTTTTTAAATATTTTTTCGGCACGGTGGCTTTAATTCTGTCAATATTTATTATACATAGCGATATAAGTCGTAGCGAGCGGATGAAGGGTAAGGCGCACGGAGCACAGGAGCCGGAATGTATATAAACATCTGTCGCTCTGCGACCCCGGACTCCGAGCACCGCGCAACGCGACCATTCATTCGCGCAGTAGATTTATGTCGCTATGTATAGCACTTGAATTGTAACTTACCTGATAGGGTTACACCCATGAGTACGAATGCAACTGACACCGCACTTGTTTCGGGTTTATCTCAAGCCGAAGCCTCATTGCGTCTGGCAATAGAAGGGCCGAACGAGCTGCCAGGCGCAGGACACCGCCAATTGCCGGGCATTGCCCTGGACGTGCTGCGCGAACCCATGTTTCTGCTGCTGGTATCTGCCGGTACGATCTATCTGTTGCTGGGCGATGTGAACGATGCACTGATGTTGCTGGGTTTTGTCTGTATCGTAATGAGCATCACCATCTATCAGGAATATAAAACGGAACGCGTACTGGAAGCCCTGCGCGACCTCACCAGCCCGCGCGCACTGGTAATGAGAGAGGGTATTGCACAACGTATCGCCGGTCGTGAGGTGGTGCGCGGTGACATCCTGCTATTAGCCGAAGGCGACCGTGTGCCGGCTGATGCAATGCTGATCGAGTGCAGCAGTTTTTCTGCGGATGAATCACTGCTCACCGGTGAATCAGTTGCGGTACGAAAAGTTGCCTGCCTGCCCCATGAGCATGGTGAACTTGAACAGACCAGTCACGCTGTCATGCCACCCGGTGGCGATGACCAGCCCTATGTATATTCCGGCACACTTATAGTACAAGGACGCGGCTCGGCACGTGTATTGGCAACCGGCCCCCGCAGTGAAATAGGAAAAATAGGAAAAACCCTGTTTGAGGTAGAAATCGAGACCTCGCCTCTGCAAAAAGAAATCAACAGGCTGGTGCGCTGGCTGGCAGTCATCGGCGCATCGATATGTCTGGTGCTGGTGCTGATTTATGGTTTTACCCGCAGCGACTGGCTGCACGGCCTGCTCTCCGGTATCACCCTGGCGATGACACTGCTGCCGGAAGAATATCCGGTTGTGCTCACCGTGTTTCTGGCGATGGGTGCATGGCGTATTTCCAAACATCAAATACTCACCCGACGCATGCCCACCGTGGAAGCACTGGGCTCGGCCACCGTGCTGTGTGTGGACAAGACCGGCACACTCACCCTCAATCGCATGAGCGTGCAACAACTCAGTGTAGAGGGTGAAATTTATACTGTTGAAAGCACCAATATGGAGTTGCCTGATACCTTCCATATACTGCCGGAAGCTTTCCATGAACTACTCGAATTCGCAGTGCTTGCCAGCGAAGTGAACCCATTCGACCCGATGGAAAAAGCCATCCATGAGCTCGCCAGAAAATTTCTATCCAACACAGAACATCTGCATCAGGATTGGCTGCACAAACATGATTACGCCTTATCTCCCGAACTGCTCGCGCTGTCACATGTCTGGAAAGCCCGCGATCACGATGAATACGTGGTCGCCAGCAAAGGCGCACCGGAAGCAATAGCCGATCTGTGCCATCTGAATGCTGCGCAACTCGCCGCACTGGATATTCAGATCAATGCGCTGGCGGCACAGGGTTTGCGCATACTGGGCGTGGCCCGAGCGACTTATAAAGGCCGCGAATGGCCGGAGATTCAGCATGATTTTGACTTTGAGTTTATCGGGCTGATCGGCCTTGCCGACCCGGTTCGGCCCACCGTCAAGGTTGCGCTCGGAGAGTGTGAAACTGCGGGAATCCGCGTGATCATGATCACCGGCGACTACCCGGCCACGGCTGCAACCATCGCACAACAGATCGGGCTATACAGCGGAAGCGGCGGTATTATCAGCGGTCCCGAATTAAGCGAAATGGATGACGCAACACTGGGCGAACGAGTGCGCCACTGCAACATCTTTGCGCGCATGGTACCGCAACAGAAACTGCGCCTGGTGAATGCACTCAAGGCCAATGGCGAAGTGGTTGCCATGACTGGCGATGGCGTCAACGATGCACCCGCACTGAAGGCTGCGCATATCGGCATTGCGATGGGAGGACGCGGCACCGACGTCGCGCGTGAAGCCGCCGCACTGGTATTGCTGGACGACGATTTCGCCTCCATCGTGCATGCGATTCGTCTCGGCCGTGGTATCTTCGACAATATGCGCAAGGCGATGGCGTATATTTTTGCCGTGCACATTCCCATCGTCGGCCTCTCGCTGATCCCGCTGCTGCTGGGCTGGCCAGCGATGTTCGCACCCGTGCACATCGTGTTCCTGGAAATGATCATCAACCCCGCCTGCTCCATCGCTTTTGAAGCCGAGCCTGCAGAAAACCATATCATGCAGCGACCTCCGCGCAGCCCGCAAGAACCAATATTCGGAAAGTACATATTGCTGATCAGTCTGGCACAGGGAATCATCGTATTGCTCGCCACTCTCGCCGTTTTAAGCTACGCCTTGCATACAGGAGTATTAGCTGAGACAGCGCGGGCCCTCACCTTTACTACAGTGGTCATAGGCAATCTCGGACTGATAATGGTTAATCGCTCGTGGCAGCTCACCATTATGTCCACATTGCACAGCAGCAACCGCGCATTGTGGTGGGTAATAGGCGGCGCCTTCGGCTTCCTGATACTGGCACTGGTACTGCCATTCATGCGCGGAATATTTCATTTTGCACCGATTACGATCTCTCAATTTACACTTTGTCTCGCAACAGGAATTGTCAGCGTCATATGGTTTGAATGGTTTAAAATATTCAGGCGCAAGTAAGAACTATGGCTGTCAGAAATACTCATTTGCCTTGCATCAATTTTAAGTATGAGTAAATAATTACCCCAATGGGAAAATTATGTTTTTTAAAATAGCTTTATCAATGTGCTGCGCGATGCTTTCCACAGCTGCGTTTGCTGACATATCTGATATCAGGAAATCCAACAACCAGATTAGCATGCGGGTCATTTCTACCAATGTCGATTACACAGAAACGGGTAATGGATTGTATGGCACGAGTACCGGAATACTTGATACAGAGTCAGGACCGGTAGGCGGTTACGCGCTCACCCTGGCCTTGATGCGAGATTTATTGCTCGGAAACGACTATTTCGAATTCGGGAACGATTATTCCTCCGGCCACACAAGCTACACGGGATCGTATCAAGGCGGTACGTATGGTTCGGTCGTCACAACTTCCACCGCAATTCTCGGCAATTTCAGTGCCCGTTATGGAAGCGGTACCATGGTTAATGCAAAGATTATGCTGACACCCTATGCTGAGTTCGGTCATCACGAATGGAACAGGGGAGTTAACTACGGCGAGATCTATACGCACAATTATTTTGGGCTCGGTGTTCTGGCCCAGTACTCGCCTGAAAAAAAATGGGTGCTCTCGGCCAATGCCTTGCTCGGAAAAACATTTGGCTCGTATATCGTTGTTGTATCCGGCCCCGGACTGACCGGATTCGAGGGCAGTCTCGGCGACTCCGCCCTGTACAGGGCAGGGCTGTCCGCAGATTATGCACTGGATAAGAATTTACACGGGAGTGTTGGTATCGATTTTACGAGTTTTAGTTATGGCATCAGCGCTGCGTACCCTGTCGGTGGTGGTATCGTCGCATGGGAACCGGACAGCAAGACAAATTACACCACGTTTAAAATTGGGCTGGGTTATGCATTCTAATCCAGGAATGATAAATGACGACTCATCATACAATTATCTTTTGCAACTAAAGCTTCAAACGATCCGCCTCGCATCTTCCATACAAAGCAGAAATCTCGCATAATTTCTCCGAGTCAAATTTTGTCACCTGCTCCCAGGCAAACCGCCATTCCCAGTTCCCCTCCGGCTTACCCGGCAGGTTCATGCGGTGTTCGTTATCCAGGCCCAGCACATCCTGCATGGTATAAATTGCAATGTCTGCCACAGACTGAGATGCTGCATGAATCAAGTCCCAGTTAATTGCCTTGCCGTCAGTTCTCAAATATTTGCAGGCAAAAGCGCGCTCGTGTTCGGGTGCCGACTGGAACCATCCTATCGTCGTATCGTTATCGTGCGTACCGGCATAGACAACCATGTTATTAATAAACTGATGTGGCAAATAGAAATTGCTGGGCGAACCGCCAAAGGCAAATTGCAACACGCGCATACCGGGCAGATCAAATTCTTCCAGCAATGCAACAACATCGGGTGTGATCACACCAAGGTCTTCCGCGATCACTGGAAGCACACCCAGTGCGCTCCGTATCGAACTGAAAAGTTTTCCGCCCGGCCCTGGCATCCATCTGCCATTGATTGCGGTTTTCTCTGCGGCGGGAATTTCCCAGTATCCCGCAAAACCGCGAAAATGGTCGATACGAACGATATCAAACATCTCGACTGACTTGCGTACACGTGCTATCCACCAGGCATAATTGTCCTCTTCATGAGCAGGCCAGCGGAAGAGTGGATTTCCCCAGAGTTGTCCGGTTTCGCTGAAATAGTCGGGTGGAACACCTGCGATGACAGTGGGTTGATTGTCTGCACCCAACTCAAACAGTTGCTGGCGCGACCATACGTCCGCGCTCTGATATGCAACAAAAATGGGCATATCGCCGATGATACGGACACCGCGAGTATTGGCATATTGTTTCAGTTTTCGCCATTGCCTGAAGAAACACCACTGGGAAAATTGCCAGAAACCAATCTCCTCAGCCAACAAGACACGTGCTTTTGACAGGGCGTCCGCTTCGCGATTTGCAAATTCAGGCGCCCACTTTCCCCACTCCTGTCCATTGAATTTCTCATTCAGCGCCATGAAAAGCACATAGTCATCCAGCCAGGATTGCTCGTCCGTACAAAACGCCAAAAATTCACTGCGGTGATGTTGCCGATCAGCAAAAAAACGCTTTGCGGCGAGCCTCAGCCTTGCCATGCGGTAAGGATGAATGAGATCGTAGTCAACTTTGTGAGGATTGAATTCCTCCTGAAGAGCCAGATCCTCAGCAGTGAGCCAGCCTAGCTCTTTCAACTCGTTCAAGTCTATCAGCAGATAATTGCCCGCAAATGCCGAACTGCTCATATAAGGAGAGTTACCGGGACCAACGTTACCCAGGGGCAGCATCTGCCACATCTTTTGGCCGGCTGCGACAAGCCAGTCGACAAAATGATAGGCAGCTTCACCCAAGTCTCCCGAGCCATATGGCCCGGGCAATGAGGTGGGATGAAGCAAGATACCGCTACTGCGCGTGAATCTCATGTGTGCACCCTTTTGCTTGGGGGAACGGCAGAATATAGTGAAGTATCATACGCTCAAACTCTCAGGAGCCGCGACGCATGGTTCCACCCGCCTCTACCGCCCCGCCGCCCTGGCTGATAGGTATGTTCAAATTGTCCGGAATTTCAAGTTTTAACAACTGGTAGAGATGCATCAGATTATGCCGATACAGGCGGTCAAAACTGGCCACCGCATGCGAAGGATTGTAATCTCCAAACCACCAGAACCAGTCTGAACTTTCACAGGAAGACAATTGCCTTTCTGCGGCCTGCCGCTCTTTTTTGCTGAGACGCCCTGCCGCCATCACCATGTCAAATTTTTGCTTGGCTGTACACAATAAATCCCAGGCATGATTTTTATCCGGCGAACCGATCCAGGTGGAAAATGTGCCATACACCCAGCTGCCCGCAACCAGACCCGGCAACTCAACCTCATGCACCCTGCCATGATCACCCTCCGTCTCAAGCAGATTTATATAGTCACGGTAGGTCGTGGTATTGATTATCGGGCGTGCCTCCAGCGTGGAGTACAAATCATTCAAAAAGTGATAGCCGTTATAAGGATAATATTCCCAGGCGTTCTCGCCATCGAGAATCACGCTGACCAAGGGGATTTCACCATCGGCAGCATTTGCTGCAATGGCTTCAAGCTGCGCGACGAAATGCAGAGCAGCATCCTTTCCATTCCAGTTGGCATATTCAAAACCGATCATATCCGCGAGGCGGTCATCCCTGAAAAAACAGCGGACAGGGTTGCCTGCACCCTGCAAACGGTAAGGCCGGTAAAGATATTCCTTATGCTCTGAAACGGGCAAATGTTTATGGTTCAAACTATTGACCAGTACGGTTTCCCCGCTTGCGGCCCATCGGCAACCCTGCTCCGCCAGTAATCCTACCAGCTCGGTTGATACCGCGCCTTCTGCCGGCCAAACTCCCTGGGGTTTCACGCCAAAGCGTGACTGGTGACTTTCAAAGGCATGCTGCAATTGTGCCTGCACCCGTGCCCTGCCTCCGGGATAACGCTGCGATTGCGGCAGACTGCTGTCCGGCTGGCTCTCGCGTCCGCTGTGCAAATCAAGCAGCAACGGTGCAAGGGGATGATAGTGCGGTGTGGTGGAAATTTCTACCTGCCCGCTCTCGGCAAGCTTTCGATAACGCGGAATAATGCCGCTGATCGTACGTCCAATGAGATCAAATAACGCCTTGCGATCCGCATAGGTAAAACTTTCATCCTTGCTCATCAGGCTGATCACAAGATCGTGCTCTCGCCGCACGCTTTCGCCGCACCAGGCCAGGTGATACCAGGTCAGCAAATCAGCCAGATATTGTCCTGACAGATATGAGATCGCAACTGACCCTCCCGGTTCCAGCAACTTGAACAAATCGGACAAACGCTTGTAGAACGGATAAGGTGCGACCATTTTGTTATGGTCACTGCGGAAACAGCTTTCTATGATCAGATTTCGTTCTGGCTCGGTTACTTCATTGAGATTTTCTTTTGCAAGCAGTCGCAACAAAGGATCTCGAATCTTACCGGTTGCGAACTGCTGCTGGTAATCTTCCAGTTGATCCAGCAATACCGGCACAAAATTCACCACCACCTTCACCTGCGGGTGTTGCTCCAAATGGTATGCCATATCGGAGTAATCTTTGATCGCGTGCAGATAAACCCACGGCAGCAGGAAATCCCCGCTGGCATAATCCCGATAATCCGGCTGGTGCATATGCCAGAGAAAAACTAGATCGACGGTCTTGGTCATATGGCATCCTCAAGTATTCATTAACTGTGTTGTTTCAACATGATGTTATAAAAGCAATAATTATGCCAAAAAACACGAGCTTTTGACCCAATGCCCGCATACGCCGTTAACACAGACTCCCGTAGCGCAACCAACTTGAAATGCCAAACAAAATGAGTAAAAGAAATTAGCGAATTCGGTGCACATTTTGCCCCAGCATATCCGGCGTGACCAAGACGATGCCGTTTTCACTCACATAAAAACGCTTTCTATCTTCCGATATATCGACACCGATTTTCATACCATCCGGAATTACACACAGCTTGTCTATCACAGCGCGTTGGATCACGACGTTGCGCCCGACCTCGACGTTAGGCAACAATACCGATGCGTCCACTGATGAATAGCTATGCACATGGACATTGGAAAAAAGCAAAGAGTTCTGCACTATTGCGCCACTGATAATGCAACCACCTGACACCAGTGAGTCTACCGCCATGCCGCGTCGCTCATCATCATTGAAAACAAATTTGGCCGGGGGTAATTGCTCCTGAAAAGTCCAGATAGGCCAATCCTGATCATACATATTGAGGTCGGGTACAACCTTGGTGAGTTCCATATTCGCTTCCCAGTAGGCATCCACGGTACCCACATCGCGCCAATAGGGTGCCCCACCATTGGCCTGTTTTACGCAACTACTATTAAAGTTTTGTGCAAACACGCGATATTTTGCTGCAATCAAATGCGGAATAATATCTTTGCCAAAATCATGGCTGGATTTTGGATCATCCACATCGCGCAGCAGTTGCTCGTACAGAAACTGGGAATTGAACACATAAATACCCATGCTTGCCAGCGCCATGCCTGGGGCGCCCGCAAGCGGTTTAGGCTGCTTGGGTTTCTCGTCAAATGCCACTACCCGCGAATCCTTGTCTACCTCCATCACACCGAATCCCGTGGCATCAGCCAGCGGCACTTCGATACAAGCCACAGTCATATCCGCCTGATTTTCCACGTGGAAAGCAATCAATTCGCCGTAGTCCATTTTATAGACATGATCACCCGCCAGTATCAGCACGTACTCGGGATTGGTTTCGCGTAAAATATCCATATTCTGAAATACCGCATCGGCAGTACCCAGATACCATTTTTCCTCAACGCGCTGCTGTGCCGGCAACACGTCGATAAACTCGCCAAACTGGCCGTTTAAAAACTGCCAGCCGCGCTGTATATGCTGAATCAGACTATGGGATTTATACTGGGTGGCGACACCTACCCGGCGTATGCCGGAGTTTACGCAATTCGACAGCACAAAATCGACAATCCGAAACTTGCCTGCAATCGGCACCGCGGGTTTGGCACGCCAGTCCGTCAGCTGATGCAGACGAGTACCCCGTCCACCCGCCAGAACCATGGCATAGGTATTTTTAGTCATCTGGCTTACAAATTTGACTTTGTCTTTCTGGCGCATAATATTCCCCTCCCAATGAGTGTTAAAACTTTAACAGATTCAATCTGAAGATGTATTCCAAGTTATGGTTATAATCCATCCCATATGAAAAAAAAATCCAGCCCCCATCCCGATGTTCGTGCCGAGGCGCTTTTCAAAGGCTGCCTCGATGATCCTTTTTCTTATCTCGGCCCACACCTTGAGGCCGACAGCCATATTGTGCGCGTATTCAGACCTTATGCAAGTGAAGTCTGGCTGGAAACCACCCGCGGGAAGGAAGCTCTGCAACGCGTGCACGCCAACGGAGTATTTGAATGGCGTGGGTCAGAAGCCCCGCAACATCCTTATCGACTACTGCTGGTAGAAGAAGGTAAAGAGCAAACATTGCATGACTGTTACGCCTTTTTGCAAAAAATATCCAACTTTGACCTGCATTTGTTCAATGAGGGCAAATTACATCAGGGTTACCAGGTACTGGGCTCCCACGACACACAACAGGATGGTATTCAGGGCATACGCTTCGCCGTATGGGCGCCCAATGCCAGACGCGTCAGCGTGGTGGGCGATTTCAACAGGTGGGACGGACGATTACATTTGATGGCGGTGCACGGTTCCAGCGGCGTATGGGAATTATTCATTCCTGACCTGCCGCGTGGCTCGTTATATAAATTCGAAATTTTCAGTGTGTCAGGCGAGTTACTGCTCAAAACCGATCCTTATGCCAATGAATTTGAGTTGCGTCCGAATACAGCAGGTCGAGCAGGGTCAGGAATTACTCACGTCTGGCAAGACGAGCAGTGGCTGGCCAATCGCAACCACTGGGAATGGCTGCACCAGCCGCTTAATATTTACGAAATACATGCAGGCTCATGGAAGCGCCATCCGGATGGTCGCGTTTACAGCTACCGCGACCTGGCTGAGCACCTTATTCCCTATTTGCTGGAAATGAACTACACCCATGTTGAGCTGATGCCGGTTTCCGAACATCCGCTGGATGAATCGTGGGGCTACCAGACCACCGGATATTTTGCCGCAAGCAGCCGCTTCGGTTCGCCCGACGACCTGTGCTATTTCATTGATCGCTGCCATCAGGCGGGCCTGGGCGTGCTGCTCGACTGGGTACCGGCGCACTTCCCTCAGGACAGCTTTGCCCTGGCACACTTTGACGGCACCGCTTTGTACGAACACGAAGACCCGCGCCTGGGATTTCACCAGGACTGGGGCACGCACATCTTCAACTATGGCCGCAACGAGGTGAAAAGTTTTTTACTCTCCAGTGCTCATTACTGGCTGTCGCAATTCCATTTCGACGGTTTGCGCGTCGATGCCGTCGCCTCCATGCTCTACCTTGACTATTCGCGCAAGGCGGACGAATGGATACCGAACAAATATGGCGGGCGTGAAAACCTCGAAGCCATCGATTTCCTGCGCGAACTGAACATCATGGTGCATCAGGTTTTTCCGGGAGCCCTGACCCTGGCCGAAGAATCAACTTCCTGGCCAGGCGTATCACGCCCTGTTTATCTGGGCGGCTTGGGATTCTCGATGAAATGGAACATGGGCTGGATGAACGACACCCTGAGTTTCTTCCGCAACGACCCCGTGCATCGCCGCTATGAACTGAACCAGCTCACCTTCAGCCAGCTTTATGCCTATACCGAAAATTTCATGCTGCCGTTTTCGCACGACGAAGTGGTGCACGGCAAAGGCTCCTTGCTGGACAAAATGCCTGGTGATGCCTGGCAAAAATTTGCCAACCTGCGCCTGCTCCTGACCTATCAAATGACCAGCCCCGGCAAAAAACTCAATTTCATGGGCAATGAATTTGGTCAGGGGCGTGAATGGAGATCTAGCCAGGAACTCGAATGGGGCCTGCTGGGAATTGAACTGCATCACGGCATCCAGAGCGTCACCCGCGACTTGAACAAGTTGTATCGCGAATTGCCCGCACTTTACCAATTGGAATTTGAGCAAGCCGGCTTTTCATGGCTGGACTGCCATGATGCAGAGCAGACACTGCTGTCTTTTATCCGCCGTGGCAGCAAAGGCGAAATAGCCGTGGTCGCGCTTAACCTCACCCCGGTGCCGCGCAACCGCTACCGCATCGGCCTGCCGCATGATGGCACATACCGTGAAATATTTAACGGAGATTCCGCTTATTACGGCGGCAGCAATGTGGGAAATGGCCATGGAATTCGTGCCGAACATACAGCGTGGATGGGACAGCCATTTTCTGCCATCATAGAACTGCCTCCGCTCGCGGGGATTATTTTAGTCCCTGTGTGATTTTTCGATATTAATACAATACTTGTTTCCAGTGGCCGAAGAAGAAAGTGGGGTACGTGGATGGGAATGAAGAGTGAAATAGAAACCGCATTGCATGCCCACGCAGAATGGCGAGAAAGATTCAAGGATATTCTGAATGGAAGGGCGCCTTTTGAGCTTGAGAACATCAGCGCAACGGATAAATGTTTTTTTGGAAATTGGCTCGAAAATGAAGGGCACCGGATGATTCCGCCCGAACATTATGAAGAGATCAAAGCCGTGCATCAAACATTTCACCATATCGCCGCTGAGATCATCCAGAAGATCAAGGAGAAGCGCTACGCGGAAGCGCACGAAGATATTGCGCTTGATGGAGCATTGAATAAAACAAGCATACGTTTGCGGGAACTGATGTATAAATTGTCGTTTCATGAACCATCCGAAGAACACCTATCTTCCGGCCAAAATAGTCAGATACCTGATACACGGGAAACTGTTACGGCGACTTCATCCGCCAAGGATGACTCAATTCCTCCTGAAACAAGCAAATAATTGCCACAACCGGGGCATTTACTTTTCCGCTCAACTCGCCAAAACAATCCGATTTTTCTTCCCAAAAATCGACTGCCCAATATTAAACGTAAAATTTTTAAAGATGCTCCCAAAACAAATGTACGGCATAATTAGCCCGCTTTTAGCGCTTGCAGAATTGCGCCTGGCCCGAATAAATTAACATAACTAGCTGTATTTAAATAAACATACTTACATTCATGGCAAAAAATACTTACGACGAATCCAGTTTTAAAGTCCTGCGCGGACTGGAACCGGTGCGCCAACGCCCGGGGATGTATACCAATCTGGAGTCCCCCAACCATCTGATCGCCGAGGTGGTGGATAACGCCTGCGACGAAGCGCTGGGCGGCTACGCCAAACATATTTATGTCACCGCCCACACCGATGGCTCGGTGTCCGTGCTCGACGATGGTCGCGGCATCCCCACCGGCATCCATTCGGAAGAAAAGGTGTCAGTTGTTGAAGTGGCCTTCACCGTGCTGCACTCCGGCGGCAAGTTTGATAAAGACACCGCCGGTGGCGCCTATAAATTTGCCGGTGGTCTGCATGGTGTCGGTGTCGCCGTTACCAATGCACTGTCGAACAAAGTCGAAGTCACCGTGTATCGCGATGGCAGCGAATACTTCCTGCGCTTTCTTAAAGGCGTAGCCGAAGAGAAACTCAAAAAGGTAGGCAGTTGCCCGAAGAACCAGACCGGCACCATGGTGCGCGCCTGGCCCAACCCAAAATATTTCGACGTACCCAATGTCATCCTGCCGCAGCTTGAGCGCTCCTTAAGATCCAAAGCCGTGTTGCTGCCCGGTGTCAGCGTCACCCTGCTCTATGAAAAGACCGGAGATACACGCAGCTGGTCTTACCCCGATGGCCTGCGCGGCTACCTCACTGAAACATTAATGGATGAAGAACTGGCCGTGCCCATCTTCGCCCAGGAAAAGTTTGTTCCCGCAGGCGGCAGCGACAGCGGCTTCTCCGAAGGCGAAGGCGCAGCCTGGGCTATCGTGTGGTCGGTGGATGGTCTGGTGATGCGCGAATCGTATGTAAACCTGATACCAACCTTGAACGGCGGCACCCACGATTCCGGTTTAAAGGATGGCGTGTTCAACGCGGTTAAAAATTTCGCCGAGCTGCACGGCCTGCTTCCCAAGGGCGTGAAGCTGGTGCCGGAAGACGTGTTCTCCCGCGCCAGCTATGTGCTCTCCGCCAAGGTGCTCGATCCGCAATTCCAGGGCCAGACCAAAGACAAGCTGGTGTCGCGCGACGCGCTGCGCCTGGTGTCCATCATGGTGAAAGACCCGCTCGACCTGTGGCTGAACGAGCATGTGGATTACGGCAAGCGCATCACCGAGCTGGCGATCCAGCAGGCTCAAAGCCGCTTGCGTTCCGCACAAAAAGTGGAAAAGAAAAAGGGCTCTTCCGTCGCCGTTTTGCCGGGCAAACTCACCGACTGCAGCTCCAGCGACTCCGCCCGCACGGAGTTATTTTTAGTGGAAGGTGACTCCGCCGGTGGCTCCGCCAAACAGGGTCGCAACAAGGAATTTCAGGCGGTGCTGCCGTTGCGCGGCAAAGTGCTCAACACCTTTGAAGTGGAAAAAGACCGCCTGTTTGCGAACAACGAAATTCACGATATCTCGGTCGCGATTGGCGTAGACCCGCACGAGCCGACGGACAATGTCGATCTTTCCAACATGCGCTACAACGGCATCTACATCATGGCCGACGCCGACGTGGACGGTGCGCACATCTCCACGCTACTCCTGACCCTGTTCTTCCGTCATTTCTACAAGGTGATCGAGGCCGGAAAAATTTATCTGGCGCAACCGCCGCTGTTCCGCGTGGACGTGCCCGCCAGCGGCAAAAAACCCATCCGCAAACTGTATGCGCTGAACGAAGGCGAACTGTTGGCGATAGAAGACCGTCTGCGCCAGGAAAAAGTACGCGAAGGCAGCTGGTCGATCTCGCGCTTTAAGGGCCTGGGTGAAATGAACGCCGAGCAACTGTGGGACACCACCCTCAACCCGGATACCCGCCGCGCGCTCAGAGTGAGCGTCGCAGACAAACACTCAAAAAATATGGACATGTTCCGCATGCTGATGGGCAAGCACGAAGCCTCAACCCGCAAGGCATGGCTGGAATATCATGGGAATGAAGTACAGGGAGATGTTTAGGGCAACCTCAGAATTAAATAAGGATCACGGTTTTCGCTCCCTCTCCCACCGGGGGAGGGCTGGGGTGGGGGAACACATTTTAAATATAGCCACAATGAGCGTATCAGCCACGCGAGCTCCCCCTCCCTAACCCTCCCCCAGAGGGAGAGGGGACAGAAAATTTGAATAGTATTAACACCACTAAAATAGAACTGAAAATCAGATGAGCAAAGATTTTAAAAAAGACGGCCAACCTATCCTGTTCCCGGAAAACGAAGACACGGTAGTGGTTGAAGAAGAAACAACTGAAGCCGATGCAGGCGGCGGTACGGGTGGAGTCAGACAATTCTCCGCCCTGCCCCCGTTGCCCGATGGCGACGAAGTGCCAATCGCGATGTATGCAGAGCGCGCCTATCTCGAATACGCCATCTCAGTGGTCAAGGGCCGTGCGCTTCCCGACGTGTGCGACGGACAAAAACCGGTGCAGCGCCGCATCCTCTATGCCATGCGCCAGATGGGGCTTTCCAGCACCAGCAAGCATGTGAAATCCGCACGTGTGGTGGGCGATGTGCTGGGTAAATATCACCCGCACGGCGACTCCTCCGCGTATGAAGCGATGGTGCGGCTGGCGCAGGGTTTCTCCATGCGCTATCCGCTGGTGGATGGCCAGGGCAACTTCGGCACACGCGACGGCGACAATGCCGCGGCGATGCGCTACACCGAAACACGCCTGACCCCGCTGGCCGAATTGCTGCTGTCGGAAATCGACATGGGCACCGTGGACTTTGTGCCCAACTACGACGGCGCCTTCCAGGAGCCCTCCATGTTGCCTGCACGTTTGCCGATGGTGCTGCTGAATGGCGCCTCCGGTATTGCGGTGGGTATGGCAACGGAAATTCCCTCGCACAATTTAAAAGAAGTGGCCGAGGCCGTGGTGCAACTGGTGCGCGATCCGCAGCTGAAAGACAAAGCCCTGCTCGATTGCGTCAAGGGGCCGGACTTCCCCTCCGGCGGACAAATTATTTCTTCCAAACAGGAATTGCGCGAGGCTTATCTTAGCGGACGCGGCTCGATCAAGATGCGCGCACGCTGGGAGATCGAAGAACTCGCACGCGGCCAGTGGCAAATCGTGGTGTATGAATTGCCGCACGGCGTTTCCACCAAAAAAATTCTGGAAGAAATCGACGAGCTCACCAACCCCAAGGTCAAGGCCAACAAGAAGAGCCTCAGCGCAGACCAGACCGCCAACAAACAACTCATCCTCTCCGTGCTGGATGCGGTGATCGACGAATCCGACAAGAACAG
>Ga0315272_10000015_pt1 | contig 73818 bp, 89 predicted proteins | sample C3_middle_MG_FD_203918 | JGI IMG/M metagenome (GOLD analysis project Ga0315272, IMG submission 203918) | Sediment microbial communities from Yellowstone Lake, YNP, Wyoming, USA - C3_middle | ecosystem: Environmental > Aquatic > Freshwater > Lake > Sediment | place: USA: Wyoming | collected...
TGGCGGATAGGGCAAGACGAAAAGGCGAGTCTAGGCCAAGTGCCACCTCCTTAAAGGTTTCGGCGGGTACGTGATGCGCCTCATCAAACACCACAAGCCCAAACCGGCCTACCAAATCGTCGAGGTACTTCACTGCAGAGTTATAAATAGCCACGGTGACGTCTTTAACGTCTCTCTCCCCGCCGCCCAGCATGCCGGGAGACACGCCGAGAAATCTACGAATTCGTTCAACCCACTGAAGGGCCAACTCCCGCGTCACCACTAGAACCAAAGCAGAGACCCCCGCCCTGTACATCGCCTCAAGACCGATGAAGGTCTTGCCTCCACCTGTTGGAATAACAACGGTGCCCCTCATCCCATGCGCCATCCAGCTCTCCACGGCCTCCTCCTGAAAGGGGAAGAGGGTGAACAGCTTCTTAAATGCCACTTTTGGATACTCCTTAGACTCCTCCATGACGACGTAGCCGAACTCCTTCAACGTCTCCGCCACTCTCTGTCTCAAAAACACCGGGAACCTCACCACGTAGCCTTTCTCCTCTTGTCTTATTGCCACAAGCTTGAGATCTCGTTGTTCTAATTCGCCCTCTTTATTAACCACGTTATACTTAAGCTTAAACTCAGAAAGTCTCCTCAACAAGCCGGAGGCCAAGAAGTTAAGCTTGGCGTAGTTGAGGCCGACGATAGCGGTCCTCCAGCTTCTCCTCTTCTCAAAAAGCTCGCGTAATCTGTCAGACGCTAAGACGAACTCCTTTGCGCTTCTCAACGCGGCGTCGAAGTCGCCTAAGATTTGGACGCCTTGCAACAGCTCCCGCAACCTTTCGACCCCCGCCTCTACATATTCCTCAAAGGTGGAGACCTTGGCGACGCTTTGATCCTTCGCTATAAACCTCCTCAAAAAGCCGGAGAGAGAAACCAGATGAACGTCTCCGTCGCTTGACAACACGTGTTCCCTCAGCTCCTCAGGTAACCGACCCATAACAGCCACGACGCCGCCCGAGGGGTCGTGAACAAGAGTGGAGAGGATCTTGACATACTCCTCATCGCTTAGCTCAAGCAACTCCCGCAACCTCGCCAGAACAGCAACGTCGCGGGTCCTCCCTCTCCAACTCGCGCCATCCCAACGAAACCCCAACTTCTTCAACTCCTCTTTGACCTTAAAGATCCTCTCCCAGCTCCACTCCCTCGACACCTCGACGCCGTTGATCACAACGCTGAAGCGAGGCACAAAAATCTCTCCTGCATATTTTAAAAACAGTGTAGACCTTGTATCATGAGCGATGCTATGTTGAACGATTATTTGAACTGGGACAGAAATCTCATAAAAGACGTAGACGTTCCGCATCGCTATTTGGTAGATGGGGAAGTCGTAGAACTAAAGCCTACGCCGCGGTTATATGTGAGCGGCATGGGCGGCTCCGGCGTCGTCGGCGACTTGTTGAGAGATCTTTCTCTAGTGTGGAACTGGGACGTTGAAGTGCTACAAGTCAAAGACTACTTCTTGAGGGCTAGAGACGGGCTGTTAATTGCCGTGTCCTATTCCGGCAACACCGTTGAGACTCTTTACACGGTGGAGTACGCAAAGAGGAGGAAGATCCCTGCGGTGGCAATAACGACGGGCGGCAAGCTGGCGCAGATGGGCATACCTACAGTCATCGTGCCTAGGGCAAGCGCGCCCCGTGCCGCCTTGCCGCAGCTCTTCACAGCAGCTCTTTATTTAGTCAAGAAGATCTACGGCATCAACGTAGAGATACCACACGCCTTAGAGCCTGTGAACCAACCTTTGATTCACAGACTTGTGGAAGATTTCCAAAAAAGACCCACGTTAGTTGCGCCGGAGAGCATGCGGGGCGTCGCCTACCGCGTAAAGAATGAATTCAACGAAAACAGCAAGATAGAACCCTCCGTTGAGATACTTCCAGAGGCGCATCATAACTGGATAGAGGGCGCCGAGAGGCCGGTGGTCGCGCTCACAAGCCCCCACATACCGCCTGAACACCAGGAGAGAGTAAGAGCCACTCTAGAAATACTCGGCGGCACGCAGTACACAGTGGAGATGCATCCACGTGGAATCCTCGAGTTTCTACGCGAAGTGGGAATAGCCTCGATACAGCTCGCAAAGATGAGAGGTGTAGACCCCCTCGCCACGCCGCGTATAGACGCCTTGAAGCGCCGCCTCCAGCGATGATACAGGAGGCCGCCCTCTTGACGCTGGGCCTAGCCCTTACGGCAGCAGCTTGGCAGGACATAAAAACCAGAGAAATAGACGTCAAGATCTTCGCCGCCGCAGGCGTAGCCGCAGCGGCGTTGATGTGGCTAAACTGGGGCAACCCCCTCTACACATTTTCTCTCGCAGTGGGGGCTCTCCTCGCCTTGTTGACGCGGCTGTTAGGCACAGGCTACGCAGACTCCATAGCCCTAGCGCTGATCTCCACAGCGCCGCCCATAGCCTTCCTCCCGGCCCCTTTCATAGCGGTTATGGCCGGCGCCGTGCTACTTCCGGTGACTATGTTGTGGCTCTATGTGAAAAACCGCGGCCGCCCCTGCAGAATGGGCACGTTGGAGAAGCTGACACACATATGCGTCTCGCCTGAGGAATTTGAAAAAAACCCGGTGAAATACGTCGTAGGCGATGTCAAAGACCTTGAGAAATACGACCCCTCCAGAGTGAAGATAAAAGGCTGGGTCAAGGCGAAGTACGGACTCCCCTACATCCTCCACCTCGCCGTAGGGTTCTGGATATACGTAGTGTTGTTTTTCGTACTACGTTGAAAAAGCTCTATCCCCCGCGTCTCCAAGCCCTGGAACGATGAAGCCTTTGTCGTTAAGCATAGGGTCTATGGCCACTGTGTATATCTCAGCCTCTGGAAACCTCGAAAGCACACGCCCAATGCCGACAGGCGTTGCTATTACAGACACGACGATGAGCCTGCCGGGCGTTCCAACTCTGTAAACCTCCTCAATCACTCTGGTCATCGTCACGCCCGTGGCAAGCATGGGGTCTGCGACGATCACGACGTCATCTTGCGAAATCTGCGGGATCTTAGAATAAAAGATGTCTACATTTATTACTCCCCCCTCCTCCCTCCTTCTGGCGGCCACAACGCCTAGTCTAGCTTGAGGAAAGGCCTTTAGTAGCCCCTCCACAAACGGCATAGCCGCGCGTAGGATCTGCACAATCACCACCTTGTCAAGCCCCACTATCTCCACGCCCTTCGCCACGCCCAGCGGCGTCTCCACCTCCACGGCTCTCAAGGGGAATGTCTTGACGAGCTCGTACCCTACGATGCGTCCAAGCCTGACGAGCCCCTTGCGGAACTCAATCCCGGCAGTGGACTTGTCACGCAGACGCGTGAGGAGGTGTTGGGCATATACGTGGTCGATGATGGCGACGGGCATTAACGCTCCAGACGGCTGAGTCTGTCAAGCACCTTTCTGTACTCTTCTTTTAGCTTCTCCACCTCCTCTCTCAGCTTCTGATACTCGGTGCCTTTGTCCATGAACTTCTTTATTTTCTCCACAACTTCTCTAGCCATACGCCTAATGCGGCCGTCGACGTCTTGTTCAACCCGTTCCTGGAGATCTGGCAGAAGCCGTGGGTCTAGCAACTCAAGCGCCGCGGTCACCGCGGCGTACCTAACTCTGAAGTTTTCATCTCTCATGGCGTTCTTAATAACCTCTGAGACCTCTTTACGCGGCCCAAACTTAGCCAGAGACTGAACCGCGGTGGCCCTCACTGGCGTTGGCATGCTTGGCTCTGTGTGGCGGAGCACAATCTTCAACGCCTCGTCTGTACTCAACTCGGCCAAGCCCTCCAGTGCTCCTCTCTTGATGACGTCTAGGTGGCTGGGGTATTCAAGCGCCTTTTTAAGACTATGCTCAGCGAACTCCCACTTGATCTTTCCCAGCGCCCTGGCTGCCTCAGCCCGGACGTAGTAACTCTCACTTGGGTCGTGCAACACCTTGTCGAGGAACTCGGCTGCCTCCTTCCTTCTGGCAGAGCCCAACGCCTCGACTATGGCCCTCCTCACCCGTGGATGACCAACCCTGCCGTAGGCCTCCATAAGCCTTGAAACGGCGTCGGCTGTGCCTATCTCCCCCAGCGCCTTGGCCGCCTCGGCCGCTACCCCCCAGAACCTGTCTTGTAACGCCTTGGCAAGCGCATCTACCGCCTTCGCGCTTCCATTCTTCTTAAGCACATCCACAGCCTGCAGACGGCAGTACATATCTTCGTCCTCCACCATGGCCACTGCGGATTCAAGCGGGTATTGGAGATCAAGCGCCTTCATAACCTTAAAGGCTGGGTCGACGCAGACGTACTTCGGCTTGCCGCCGGGGAAGTGTAGAGTGACCTCCTTCTCGTTCAGCATAACCTCTCTCCTCTCCGTCCGGCCGTCTTCGTAGACTATCTTAATCTCAAGCGGAAGCGTGTAGACGGGGTAGCTGTCCTCCCCCTGCGTCTGTTTTATCTGTAGCTTCAAGACGCCGTCTGAGAAGCTCCAAGACACCTTCAAAACGGGGTGCCCGGCTGAGTAGAAAAACTGACGCCAAAACCACTCCAAGTCCTGCCCCGCCGCCTCCTCCATAGCCTTCCGCAGATCCTCGATATCCACAGCCTTGTACCTATGCCTCTCTAGAAACAGCTTGAGCCCCCTCCTAAACGTCTCGTCGCCGAGGAGGCTACGCAACATGTGAAGCACCACAGACCCCTTCTCGTAGGCGTGGCGGTCAAACACCTCGTCGGGAATCTTGTAGAGGTTGGTCACTATGGGCCGGGAGTACCGCCTGGAGTACTCGCCGAGATACGTCTTGAAGTTAGTGTAGATCTCGTAGAGGTATTCGTCGCGGCCCTTAAACCTCTCCGTCCACAGAGCCTCCACAAACGTGGCGAAGGACTCGTTGATGGCTATGTGGCCCCAGTCCTTGGCGGTGACCAAGTCGCCGAACCACATGTGGGCCATCTCATGCGCCACCAAGGGGTCGGAGCTGAAGTCCTCACGCTCTGGGCAAGGGAAGCCCGTGTAGGGACAGTGGGCGTGTTTATCGTGGATAGTCCAGTCAGTCAAAATGGTGAAGGTGGTGTTCTCCATGCCTCCGTAGATAAACTCCGGCACCACCACCTGGGCATACCGCTCGTAGGGATACGGCACGCCGAGGTACTCCGAGAAGAACTCCATAATTCTGCAGGTGTTGTAGAAGGAGAAGCGCCAGCCGTCGCCTACGTACTTAGGCACGTAGTACTCAAGAACAACCTCTCCACACTTATCTCTATGGATCTCGAAGTCTCCCACGGCGACGGCGAGTAGATAAGGCGACATGGGGTGTCTCATCTCCCACACATACGTCTGTCTATCCCCCCTGTCCCTAACCTCTATCAACAAGCCGTTGCTGCCGGCCACCAACGGCTTAGGCACAGTCACGGCCACCGTCCAGGGGAATTTTATATTCGGCGAGTCGGGGAGGGGGACCCAGTAGCGGTTGTACTCACTCTCCCCCTGGGTCCAGACATAGACAGACCTCCTCTGCCGCATGTCCGGCCTTATGAAGTACATGCCGGCCCGAGGCCTCGCCCTGTACTTAACCACCACCTCAACCTCCTCTCCGGCTCTCCACTGAGGCTTAACTTCGATCTTCTCTCCGTCGTAGTAATAATCATGGGTTACGTCTAGGATCTCCATCTCAACTGCGTCGAGCAGAACCCTGGCGCCGTCTTTCTTAGCCCGCATTCGGTATCTAGCCGTGCCCTCTACGGCGCCGCCTTCTACGTCTATCTCCACGTCTAGCCGCATATGTATAACCTCAAAATCATACGACCGGGGAAAACGGGGGAGGTATTCTGGAAATGCAAAATCTCTTCCCACGAGATGCTTCATAGCCTCCTCGGGCAATGCGGTTTAAAAGTATTCATTAAAACCGCAAAACTTAATTACGTCATACACAGACGCCAAGACGAGACGACATGATGACAAAAGAGCTAAGGACAAAAATAGCGTACACCATAGCGTGGCTACTTTATACTCTAGGAGTGAAAAGCATCGCGAAGTTGCCAGAGATAAAAAAACTATACGCAAAGGCTATGGCGGCTAGGTGGTGTGATAAAGAAGACAGAAAGTTCTGTGAACTCGCCTTCTATAAGTTATACAACTACGACATAGCCAAATACCTACGACAAAACGAAGTCCCTCTCATACTCTCTCTGGCGTTGTACGACGTCGAGCGTGGCGATCACCTACTCACCACAGTCAGAGCCTACGTAGAGAAGGGCGTATTGCCTACTGAGCTCGGGATACTCACAGGCAAAATAGACATAGAACGGATAATACCTACAGTTGCTGGAATACTAAAGGCGGTAGGTGACGTCACGCCGGAGCTCCTAGCAGCTATTTGGCAGATAATAGCGAGTAGAAGCAAAACTCTACCACCTCTAGAGACGATAAGAGACAACGTAATACTAAACGCAGTGTTAAGTGAAATGGAAAGACGCGGATATGTAGTGAAAGATGGTGAACGATACAAATTAACAGACAAGGGGCGGGCAATCGCGGCAGATGTATGGATTCCTTTAGAGGTCGAGAGACTAAAGTCGTTTAAGTACGTGACTCCTGCCTTCTACGTTGTCCTAAACGCCTCAAACGGACTCGTTTAGAGAAAAAGAGCCTATTCTTTAATGGCGCCTATCGAGATAAGCGTCTTAGTCTCCTTCACGCCCTCCATGTTGTTTATGGAGTCAAGTACCTTATCTAACACAGTCTCCTGCGTAATGATTGCCAGGTCGTAGTCGCCGGCGAGTCTCAAAGCCTTCTCAATAGGCAGTTTTTTGGTAGCCTCATACACCTTATCTCTATACTTCGGCTCGATCTTCACTAGGATAATCACATCGCTGGACTGCCCTTTCAGAAGCTTAACCGCCTTTTCGGTAATGTCCACAAACTCCCGCCCAGTTCTCACCAAGCCCAATTCCTTAAGTCGCTTTAGATGTATCGCTAAGGCTTGTCTAGTCATACCCAGCTCTCTCGCAATTTCGTCTTGATCGCCATACACGGTGTAGACCCGCATGGGTTGAGCTCTCTGGAGTAGGTGGTTTAGCAACTGGTACTGCCGATCTGTTAGCTTAGTCTCCTCTGTCATAGTAATCGAGAGAATTTTAGATATTTAAATGTATCGTTGAACTGAAAGCATAGGCTCTCTATATTTTTTTAGTTAAGAGGAACGACGTAGAATATACGGCAGAGAACGTCATGCCGCTGATAGTTGTAAATATATAAGCTTTTCTCACAACCTATAAAGAACCTAAGGCAGTTTTTTACACGGCCATAGATTTATTTAGGCGGCTTAATCCGCCACATATGAAACCAACAATACTACTCCTACTCACGTCAATGATAGCCCTAGCCGCAACCCTAGAGGTCCGAGACGGCTTAGGCTTCCCAATACCAAACGTCACCGTGTGTGTTCCCAATGGATGTGTTAAGACAAACGCCACAGGCGTTGCGGAGATTCCCCCCGGCGTTGCGGTGGAGATATACCTCAACGACATGTTGGTGGGGAAAACTTACTCAACAGGTCATGACATCGTTACAATTAACCGCCTAGAGGCCTTATCGATACAGCCAATGGAGGCCAGTGGATACGTTATAGTTAAGATGGTTAAATTTCTCAACGGGACGTATGGAGACCTTAAGATAGAGTTTAGAAACAACAACCTCTCGCGGCCTCTACCCGTAGGCAGTATAAATTATCACCTAGAAATATACATAACAGAGGTAGGAAACTATAGACTTCCAAACGCTACTTTGGTTAATACAGAGTTGTGGAATCCTGTAGTGAACCTCGAGGCTATTGGCCTTGTGACAAGTTGTAGGATAATTCTAGCTCCGCCCATCACCTCGGCGGTCCTATATGTAAATGGCCACGCCGCCACGAGGGGGGCGGGCAACTTGACCACTTACCTCATCAAGGGGCTGAACTACAGCGCAGTGGTCAACACCGAAGTACTCCTACCAAACGGCACTAGCTATACCACAGCCATCCAGCCGCAAGACTACTGCGGCCGCCTCTATGCCGTAAACGCCACTAGACTCACCATACGTGCCGTGGACTCCTTCGGAGCGGTGAGAGACGACTGGTTAATCAAAGTGGCTGGTCGCACCTATAGAGGTCAGGCGGAGCTCTGGGTCCTCCCCGGCGTGGTTTATAAAGTGGAGATAGACGCCGGCTTCACAAAGAAAGATGTGTCTATTGCTACGAGATACCCCTCCGAGACTCTCATAGTCAACATCGAAAACAGCTACCTAGTCCTCAACTACCTCCAGCCGCCGGCGAGAGTCTATATATTGGGCAACTACAGCGTAGTGGACCGTATGCCGCGCCGCGTGGAGCTCCCGCCTGGAAAATACGCAGTCGTCGTAGACGTAGGAGGGAGGAACGTCACATACACAGTGACGCTTAGGCCAGGACAAGTCCTGCAGTTGACAGTTGGGCTTTCCACAACTCCACAACAACAAAATACAAACACAGAAATGACCTACGTCTTCGTAGGCGTCATAGCAACGGCCATAGCGGCCACTGCGTTGCTCGCAATCAAAGCGACTCGCCGCCGTCCACAACTAACACGTGCCCCGTCACGTAGCTAGAGGCCGGCGAGAGGAGCCAGTAGATCGCCTCAGCCGCCTCATTCGGCGTGCCCAACCGCCTCAATATGGTCCTCTCCCGAAACGCCGCGAGCTCTTGCGGAGAGATCCAACTAACCCACCCCGTCTCTATAGGTCCGAACGCCACGGCGTTCACTCTAACAGGCGCCAAAGCCTTGGCGAGGCTTCTCGCAAGCGCGATGAGGGCGCCCTTAGCCGCCGCGTAGGGTATGCCGTAGACGTCGCCGACGAGGCCAGCCGTTGAGGAGACAAAGACGACAGAGGACCCAGACGAGAGGTTAGGCAGAAATGCCTTAACCACGTTAAAACTCCCCACTACATCTACTCCGAAAACCTGAAAGAAATCGTTGGCGTCTAGCTCCCCCACCTTCCTAGTCCACAGCTTGGGGTCGCCGTGGCCGTGTAGCAACGCTATGCCATCCACCCTACCGACCTCCCTAGCCGCTTGTTTGAGGCACTGTATATCTAACACGTCGCAGTCGTAGTGCACATCGGTCTCCGAGCGCCTACGCGAAATCCCCACGACAAAATCGCCACGGCTCCTTGCGATCCTCAGCAAGGCGCTACCAATGCCGCCGCTGGCGCCCGTAACTACAATCCTCAACGGCATGAACCCCCCGACGAGGCTGTCTGTCTCGTAACACCGGCAGTCAAGACCGGTTGCCGCAGACTAGTCTATGCAATTAAGCGGTTTTTTACACCTCAACTTAACCTCTATTTCGCCTCTCTTAGCCTCCGTCACCATGTTGTGGTGCTCATCCCGCACCCCCCTGATGAAGGAACACATGTGCACTCCACATACCTTCACCTTCACCGCTCTAGCTCTTAGCTTCTCCATGAGCAGATCAGCAAGCCACTCGGTAAACCGCTCTTGCATAATAGGCCTCGCCGCGGCCCACTTCACTAGTTTAATCACCTTGCTGAGCCCCGGCACCCCGTCGCCCGGGACGTACGCCACAGAGACCCGGAGCAAGATGGGCAGGAGGTGATGTTCACATATAGACACGGCGCTTATGTTCTCAATAACCACCGGCCCCACCTCGGCCTCGTACTCCAGAGGGAAAAACACCACCTCAGGCGGCGGCTCCCTAAGCCCCCTGGTCAACTCTTCCATAGCCTTCACAAACCTCCTAGGCGTATCAACCACCCCAGGCCGAGACACATCCTCGCCGAGATGCCGCAACAAAGCCTCCACACCCTTTTCGGGCTTAAGCTTCTGCTCACTTTCAGTGATCACGGCAATGCTTCGAATATACTATTTTAACATTTGCCACACACCACCCTGCCCCGCCACTCGAAACAACGTCTAAACGCCGAGGCGGCGAAGATAAAAGCTTGAAGCGGCCTCTCTAGAGGAGAGAGCAAGACCTGGACCCAGTCCACCCGCCCAAGCGCCCTCCGCGACCTCAGCGCCGTCCTAGCGGCGTGAACGACTAAGAGAAGCGGGAAGAAGACGGCGGCAGCCGTCCACAAGACGTAGTAGAAGGTCTCGACGAGCCACAGTCTGAAGTTCCCCAGCTTAGCTGCCGTGGACTGCCTCATGAAAAACGCCCAAGCGCTGTCGGAGCCGTCCATAGGGACGAGAAGAGGCAGAACCTCGATGTCGTTAGCCACGGCGGTGAGAGCCATGTCGTCTACTGGACACCTCTTAAGCGCTTCGGCCGCCGCCCTCTTCTGCGTAGCGGGGACCGTCATGGCCCCGCCGTAGAGAAACCGGGTCCGCCTCCACACCATCCAGTCAAAGCCGCCCAGGGAGAAGAGGTTTTGAAACCTGTCCAACACCCAGCGGTAGGCCGTGGCGAATCTGCCGCAGGCCCCCCGAAGCGCCTCCAGCCAACGGCCGGGATAAGCGTCGTCGTCGATAAAGACGTAGAGATCCGCCTCCACCTCCTCCAGAGCCGTGGCCAGCGCCCCCGACTTACCCCCGTACTTGTTTAAAATCCACCTAAGCCCCACAGCCTCGGCCGCCTCTACGTCCACCTTGTCGTCTACCACTACGTAGTCCACCACCCCCGCGAATCTCCGCAAATCGCGAGGTCTTCTGACGGGTAAAACCACCACAGCCCTACAGCCGCCGCTTGGCGTCGCGCGCATAGAAGCCTCGGCGGCAAGATGCAAAAGCTCATAGACCAAAATCGCCACAGCAAATATCCACATGGTCTGGGGGGAGGTTATAGATAAATAGTTAGTTTATCACTCAGATGTGATCAGGTCGGAGGAATACGGCTTAGTTTTAAAAGAAGAAAAACTAGAAGGCGGCCGCCGCATTCTCGATATTTTCTGGGGTCCGCAACACCCCTCCTCAGGACACACCCGCTTCATAGTGGAGGTAGACGGCGACATAGTGGTCAACGTCACGCCGGACCCAGGCTACGTCCACCGCACCATGGAGAAGCTAGGCGAAACACGGCACTGGATACAGAACATACCACTCTTCGAGAGGCTTTCTCTACCAGATGCCATAAACGTCACTTGGGCCTACGCCATGGCCATAGAGCGCCTAGCCAAAATAGACGTCTCGCCCAGGGCTCAGTACCTCAGAGTCATAATGGCCGAGCTAAGCCGCATCTCCACCCACCTATACGACCTGGGCATACACGCCATAATGATAGGATCGTCCACCGGCTTCATGTGGGGCTTCGGCCTTAGGGAGTTGCTGGTTCAGCTTTGGGCCATGGTTTCTGGCTCGAGGACGACTCCCACCTGGGTCCTCCCCGGCGGCGTCCGCACCGCGCCTCCAGATGCCTTCTACGAACAGACGAAGGGCTTTCTGGATTACCTAGAGAAAAAAATAGACGAGTTCGTCCGCGTCGTCGTCAAGAACCCAGTCGGCTACTACAGACTCAAGGAGGTGGGGTACTTGAGCAAGGAAGACGCCGCGCGGCTGATGGCCACGGGCCCCGGCGCCCGCGGCTCTGGCATAGACTGGGACGCCCGCCGCGTCTATAAATATGGCATCTACGACGAGTTTGAATGGGACGTATGTGTAGAGGACGGCGGCGACTCCCTAGCCAGGACGATGGTGAGAATATGTGAAATAAGACAAAGCGCCAGGATAATTAGACAAGCCATAGACCGCACGCCTAAAGACGGCCCCCTGGTGGGAGAAGCCATGCTCCACAGAATTCCGCCGAAGCAGAGAGAAACTGCAAACCAACATATAAGACTAGGCGCCTTCTTTACTACCAGACTCCCCGAAGGCGAAGGCGTCGGCATTACGGAGGGCAGCCGCGGCCGCTATTTCTTCCACGTCTACGGCGACGGCACCGAGAAGCCGTACAGAGTCAGGATATCGACGCCGTCTTGGCAGAATCTCCGTGCCATGATTAAGGCGTTCATAGGCGCCAGGCTTATGGACCTGCCAGCCATATACGGCTCCTTCGGCTACTTCCCGCCGGAGCAGGACCGATAATAGATTAAAATGACAAGTTTAGATGTATCCATGGACATCTGGAGTCTCCTCTTCTCGGCCCGCCTCTGGTTTTTCATACTCATGTTCGCCGTCTCAGGCGGCGTACTCCTCACAGTGGTGTGGTTTGAACGGAAAGCCGCCGCGAGGGTACAGATGCGTGTAGGGCCGTACCACGTGTCGCCACAGCTCGGCGGCTACCTACAGCTGTTGGCAGACGCCTTCAAATTCATCATAAGCGAACCTATAGTGCCGAGAGGCGCCCACAAGCTACTCTTCACCTGGGGCCCCGCCATATTTGTCACTTTGGCGTTCGGAGCCTCTCTCCTCCTCCCCCTCACCCCCGAGCTGAGGCTAATCAAAGACCCCGCCTTACTCCCCTACGGCCTCGTATTTTCACTAGTCATACTCCTCTTAGTCTCAATATCGGTGGTGGTGATCGGCTGGTCTGTGAACAACAAGTTTGCCTACATCGGCGCCGCGCGGGAGGCGTTACTCGTCGCGGCCTACGAACTACCGTTGATACTATCTTTCCTGGCCATGGCTATTCTCTACGGCACGTTAAACCCTCTTGAGATAGTGCAGAAACAGACATTACTAGTGGGAGCCGTTCTCAACCCCATAGCCTTCTTAGTCTTCATCATAGCCACGGCAATGGCCACAGCCCGCTTCCCCTTTGAGATAGCGGATTACGAAGGCGACGTGGCCACAGGCCCCTACAGCGACTATGGCGGTATATTCCTAGTGCTTTCCTTCGCCGGCGGCACCTACTACGCCACCTTTTCCTACTCCTTCCTTGCCGCCCTCCTCTTCCTCGGCGGCTGGGCGCTCCCAGGCTACGCCCCCGGCCCATGGCCCCAGGACGTGATAGGACATCTAATACTTGCCCTATGGGTCTTTCTCAAGACCACTGTGCTCATGTTCTTCTTCGCCTTCCTACGCGCCGCGATGCCGGTGCTTAGGCTAGACCATACGCTAGTTCTCGGGTGGCGTGGGCTATTAGTGCTGGGCTTCCTCGCTGTGTTGTGGTCTGCCGCGCTACGTCTCGCAGGCGTGGTGCCATGACCGGCGAAAAGACGACGCTAGGAGGTGTTGTAAAAGCCACCATAGATGCGTTAGCGGTAGCCGCCAGAAACTTCGCCAAGCCGGAAAGAATCACAATATACTACCCCTACGAGAAGCTTGAGTACGGCAGGATGCGCGGCTGGATAGGACTGTGGACGGAGAAATGCACCTCTTGCATGATGTGCGCAAGGATCTGCCCCACCAACGCCATAAAGATGTATCTAGCGCCAAACGGGAAGCGGTACCCCGGCATAGACTACGGCCGATGTATCATGTGTCACTTCTGCATAGACGTCTGCCCCACAGACGCCCTCTACGGCACGGACATAAAGGAGCTCGCTTGGTACGACTACAAAGAGATGATATACACCCCCGACATGGAGAGAGAACCCCCCAAGATACAAGAGCCATATAAATCGGTCAAGGTAGCCATTAAGTACGAAGGAGGAGTCCCCAAGAAGATTCGAGTACAGGGGTAATACTTTAAAAGCTTTAACTTAATTAAACATCATGATAGACCTCCTACTCCTATCGGCGGCCCTGTTTTTTGGGTTGTTAACAGTATACTCCCGAGACAACGTTTACTCGGCCGTGAGTCTGGCGTCAGCCGCAGGCGCCGTAGGCGCCTACTACGCCTATCTCGCGCAGTTCGCCTCTGCCTTTCTGATCTTCGTCATCTACATAGGCGCAGTGATGTTGTTAGTAATCATCACAGCAGCTATGTACGGCGGCGTCCAGAGATGGGGAGGCAGATACTTCCTCGCCGCGACCTTACTATTCTTAGCGGCGGCAGCTCTAGGAGCGTTGTTGTGGGGAGCCCCACCAGCTAAGCCGATGCCGGTTCAGTTAGGTGATCTTTTAACCGCAGTCATTATGTTGATAGGAGTCGCGGCGGTTTCCCTACTAGTAAGCATCGAAGTGTCGAAGAGAACATGAACCCGGCGGTCGTCGTCGGGTTTATACTTATACTCCTCGGTCTATACAACATCGCGGTCACTAGAAACCTGGTGAGAGTCTTAATCGCTCTAGAGCTCGTGACTGTGGGGGCCTTCGCCGCGTTGGCCCCCCTGGCGGCCAACAACCCAAGTCTCCTATTCTACGGAGTCTTAATCTTAGTCATGATAAGCGTCTCTGAAGTCTCTATCCTCGCTGCGTTGATATACCGCAACTACACGCTTACTAAAGCCACAGACATCTCGGCGGTCACCAGCGGGAGGGAGGTATGATTATCCTGTTCTCCATCCTCATACCTATGGCGTTGTCGTTGGCGGCATACGCAGCGGCGAGGAGGTCGTCTTACCTCGCTGGCTACATCTCAGCAGTCGGGTTGATGCCCCTCCTCTTGATATCGGCATATTCAGTCTTCACAGGCTGGGAGTTTGCCGAAGGCTCCTTCCAAGGGTTTGACATCACGGCGTTTAAGATAACGCCCTTCAACGGCGTATTTGCCTTCACCGTGGCGCTGGTGGGCATCTTTGTCGCTTTGTATAGCCCGCCCTACATGGAACACAGAAGTCATGAACTCGGCCGCGACTCCTCTATCTTCTACCTGACCTATGGTTTCTTCGTCGGCGGACTGGCCGGCGCCTTTGTGGCGGCCAACCTAATCATGGTCTACGTCTTTATCGAAATAGCCTTGATAGCGTCGTTGTTCCAGGTGCTTTACTACGGCTACGGCGACAGAGTGAGAATAACTGTTATGTATCTCGTGTGGTCTCATCTCGGCGCTTTGCTCGTACTCGCCGGCTTCCTCCTCCTATACCTCAAAGGTATATACTATGTACCCCTGTTGGTGGATCTTAAGTACCTAGGCGCCGACCAGACGGCTTTTCTCCTAATTCTAATAGGCTCTCTTATCAAAATGGCGGCCTTAGGCGTGCATATGTGGCTCCCCTACGTACACGCCGAGGCGCCCACCCCCCTGTCGGCTCTTCTGTCGCCTGTGCTCGTGGGAATCGGCGGCTACCTAATCGCCTCTGTGGCTATGTACGTCGTGCCAAACGCCGAGTGGGTCAAGTGGCTCGTCTACTACGCAATTGCCACTGCGATATACGGCGGCCTCATGGCCTTTCTGCAGAAAGACATCAAAAGACTCTTCGCCTACTCCACAGTAAGCCAAATGGGCTACCTCCTACTCGGCATTGCGTTGTTCAACCCCCACGGCTACACAGCGGCCGCCCTTTTCTACCTCAGCCACGGCCTCGGCAAAGCTGTCCTCTTCATGACGGCGGGGTACTTCATTATGCATCTACACACCCGCGACATAGAGAAGATGGGGGGACTCTACGGCTGGCGCCCCGAGCTGGCCGGCGCCGCCATAGTGGGCTTCCTAAATCTAGCCGGCATTTTGACCGTTGGTATGGTTTCCGAGATTGTGCTCACAGTGGCTTATGCAAAGCATTTCATTGGGCACTACGTGTACTACATCCCGTACGCAGTCGTGTTGTTGATCACAGGCATCTATGCCTTCAACACAATCCGTGTGGTGTTCTTCGGCCCGCACAAACGGGAGGACCAAGGACCTGTAGACATAGCGCTTGTGTCTATCGTTGTAGTCGCTTTTCTCTCCGTGCTTCTGTTTCTCCCGCCGTTCTCCAATACATTAACAGACAATATATATAAGACTATAGTTGCGGCAGGGCTATGGAAGTAGTACTCCTTACAATTTTTACACCGCTCCTCGCCTCCGTAATTTCGCTGTTTACCAGAGCCGAGAAATTCAAGGCGTGGGTAGTCACCCTAGGCACTTTCGTCTCTGCGTTGCTAGCGACGTATGTATATACGTCTATCCAGCCGGGCGTCTACAGCGTCCCTTGGATAGGCTCAGTGGGCGCCGAAATCGCCGTGCGGCTGGACCACTTCAGCCTCCCTATGGGCGTGCTCGTGGCGTGGCTGATAGCGGCGATTTCGCTCTATTCGGTGAAGTATATGGAGGGGGACTACAGGCCGGGGTGGTACTGGTTCTTCTTCGGCTTCTTCGCCACCTCTATGCTGATAATAGTATACGCAGACAACCTCTGGTTCCTCCTTGCGGGTTGGGAAGGCGTAGGGTTGGCATCGTGGGCCTTGATTGGGCATTGGTATCGGGATGAATACGACAAGTGGGTAGGCAAGGAGGAGAAGGTGTTCGGCGTGCCTTATTGGTGGACGCCCAGCAAAGCCAGCCTCCGCGCCATATTGACAGTGCGCTTCGGCGACTCCTTCTTCCTCGTGGCGATTGCCTTATTCTACGCAGTCACAGGCACAGTCTCGCTTACAGCTCTTACGCACGCCGGGGCCCTGAAGACGCTGGGGGTGGTCCCACTGCTCTTCTTCGCCCTCGGACCCTTCACCAAAAGTGCGCAGTTCCCATTCCACGAGTGGCTCCTCACAGCAATGACGGGCCCCACTAGCGTCTCTGCGCTTATCCACGCAGCTACTATGGTTAAGGCTGGAGTTTATGTGTTGATCGTGACTACGCCTATCTTTCTGCTGGTGCCGGGGGCGGAGCTGTATTTCTGGGTCGTGGCAGTGGTGGGGGTGACCACGGCGCTGGTTGCTACCATAATCGCCTTGACGGCTATGGAGTTTAAGCTTGTGCTTGCGGGCTCGACCGCGGCGAATCTGGGCATAATTGCGGCTGCGGCGGGCGCCGCGGGGCTCCTCGGACTGCATGAACACGAGTTGTTGCAGGGCCTGCTGTTTTTCGCCTTTCTGCATATAGTGGGTCACGCCGTTTCTAAGGCGTCTCTCTTCATGGGCTTCGGCGCAGTGATCCATGAGGCCGGCACCCGCTTCATTGGCGAGGTGGGCAGGCTGTGGCGTCACATGAAGATCACGGCCGTCGCCATGGTGCTCTCTATGTTGAGCCTTGTGGGTATCCCGCCCTTCGTGGGATATATAACTAAGGACTTGGCTTTGGAGAACGTATTTGAGGCTGGTCACATGTATCACGCGGATTGGCTTGCCCCGGCGCTTTATCTACTTCTGTTCATTACGCCGATCTACGGCCTTCGGCTTGTTGGCCTCACCTTTGTGCACGGGAAGGAGCCTGAGGAGGTCCACGAGGCGCCGGTCTTGATGTGGTTGCCGTATACAGCGCTTGCAGTGGCGACACTGGCGTTGGGCGTGTACTTCGCCGTGGCCGTCAAGTTCCCGCTTACTGAGGCGTTGATAGCAGTGGCGTTGGGCTTCTTGACGGGGTTTGTGCTGTACATCTGGCTTCCTGGGGTTAAGTCGGAGGCTTTGCGGCCTTTATGGGAGGTTGCGTATCGCAGGTTTTACCTGCCTATCTTGTACGACGGCGTGTTTCCGTTGCTCTACGTCTGGGTTTCGAGGTTTATCTACGTGGTGTTTGACAGAGGGCTGTTTGACGGCCTCTACCACAGCGTGATTCCGGGGGTCGTCGAGACGTTGTCTAACTGGGCGAGGAGGCTGATCACAGGCAACTTGAGTCTTTACGTGTTGTACGGCGTCGTGGGCATACTCATAACGTTGCTCTTGTTGGTGTTGCTATGATCGAGCTATTTGCCTATCTAATCCTCGCCCTGTCTATTGCAACCGTGTTCGTAGGCAGAGTTGAGGGGCGCTACATCGCCGCCGCGGCGTCTGTGGTTTTGTTACTGCTTTCTGCGTATTTGGGTTTGCCTGTTGGCGTAGTTGTGGCAGTGGCGGCGTTGGCTTTATCTCTGGATTGGCAAATGAGGGCTTTTGGAGTTCCGTTAGCGTTTTCCGCCACCGCCACGGCGTTGGCGGCTTATGTGTACTACAGCAAGTCACCGCCGGTGTATGGGTTGATCGCGCTTGCCCTCGTGACGGCGTCGGTTTACGGCCTCCTCGCCATGGGAAGGACTCGGGAGAACGTGGAGGGAGCTATGAAGTATCTTGTGTTCTCCGGCGTGGGCAAGGTCTTCATCGTGCTGGGCTACGTCTTGGCGGTCTCCGGCTGGAGCCAAGGTCTTTACTTAGCAGTGGTGGGTTTCATGTTTGAGCTCGGCATCGTGCCGTTTCATGCCTGGGTTGTAGACGCCTACGCCCTCGGCACTCCGAGGGGGGCGGCGGCCTTGGCCGCGTTTAGCAAAGTGACGGCGTTGTTTGTGTTGTTGACAATATTCCGATCTCTGCCTGGCGGCGGCGCGGTGGGTTTCGTGACTTTGATCGTGGCTCTGGCGTCGATGCTCGTGGCCAATGTGGCAGGTTTAACGGCGAAGACTCTGGGAAGGATCATGGCTTGGTCTTCAGTTGCACATATGTCCTACGCCTTAGCCGCCGTGGCGATTGTGTGGTGGTTAGGCGAGCCTAAGTCGGCCCCCTCGCTTTTCGGCATCTCGACGTCTGCAGCTGACCTGGCGGCGTTGGTGGTGGTCTTGGAGGCTTTATCCTCAGGCCTCGCCAAGGCCGGCGTCTTTGGTTATCTCTCCACAGCTTTCTCCGACGTAATGCCGCCTAGAAGAAGCGTGTTGAACGTGCTTAACGTCCTGTCTCTTCTCGGGCTACCTCCGCTTCTAGGCTTCTGGCCTAAGCTCTTCCTCGTATTGTTGGCACTTTCTTACCCGGCCCCCGTCGGAGCGTTTCTAGTCCTCTGGATTGTGGTGAACAGCGCGGCGGCGACGCCGTACTACTTCCGCGCTTTGAGAATGGTTGCAGAGGCGCCAGGCCCCGTGGCTGATAACGTCACTTCGTCGTATACCGCCTTCGTGTCGACTGTTCTTGGCTTAACTATGCCTCTTGTTGCCTACATACTTTTGTAAAGAATAGTTTTTTATTGAGGCTTGTCTTCTCGCATATGCCTATAGAGAAGACGCTTGTGATTTTGAAGCCTGACGCAGTGGCTCGGGGGCTTGTAGGAGAGATAACCGCTAGGTTTGAGAGGGCCGGTTTAAAAATTGTGGCTATGAAGATGTTGCGGGCCACGCCGGAGCAGATAGAGCGGTTCTACCCCTCCTCCGAGGAATGGTTCAGATCTGCCGGGTCTAAGTTGCTGAAGGCGTATCAAGAGCTTGGAATAGACCCCCGGAAGAGGTTGGGCACCGACGACCCTGTGGAGGTTGGTCGTAAGATAAAGGAAAATCTTGTGAAATACATGACGTCGGGGCCTATTGTCGTCATGGTGTTGAAGGGTAACCGGGCCGTGGAGGTTGTCAGGAAGCTTGTGGGCCCAACTGCGCCTCATTCGGCGCCTCCTGGCACAATACGTGGCGATTACTCGGTTGATTCGCCTGACCTGGCGGCTGAGGAGGGTAGGGTCGTGTATAACCTAGTCCACGCCTCTGACAGCCTTGCTGAGGCTGAGCGTGAGATAAAGTTTTGGTTTAGAGAAGAAGAAATAGTTGCTTAGGCTACCTCTATTCTATAGGCTAGAAGAGTGAAGAGTAGGCTCGGTAGTTTTTTTGTCTTCTTGACTATTGGCACGGCTGCGAACACAGGGCCTGAGATAGTCCTATTGAGGACCTTGGCCCGGATTCTCTTGTTGCAGACCACACCCTCAAGCACTCCGTCTGTCACCTCTCCCTCAATAAGCTGGTCTAGGTGTTGGAGAAGCCACTCGTCTAGGTCGAGGGGCGTTATGTTTAGGAGTGCGGTGCCCCTCCGGGTCTTGAGTAGGGTTGCCTTAAAGGGCGGCTCGGCGTTTGTGGGTAGTTCCACGAGTTTAACTGGGAGTAGCCCGCAACGTGGGGGGGCCGTCGCGATGTAGTAGAGACCTGGACGCGGCCCCCTGCCCACTACTATTATTTCCATGAGTCTCCATAATTCGCCGCTTTTAAGGACAAAGAGAAGTTCACGACGTGTTTTACGTGAGGAACTCAAGTTCACTGCGGGAACTACGCCGCGGTAAAATGTTTATAAGCAGTTCACCTGCAACATGCATTATCTTTAATTAACGTTTTTAACTAGAAATCGAAACGGTCTCATGGATTTGACGATCAGAATCTCAGGCGCACAGGGCGAGGGTATAGAGACGACTGGTAGGACGCTTGCCGCTGTGTTTGCAAAACTCGGCTACCACGTGTTTGCATATAGACAATATGGCTCTATAATAAAGGGGAACCCCACCATGTTTTACCAAATAAGGGTGTCTGACAGACGGATATACAGCCACGGCAGGTGGAAAAACTTCGACGTGTTGATTGCGCTAAACGATGCGGCTCTCTCTGCGTACAGGTCGGGGGCTAGGTACGTGATTTCTGAGAAGGAGATACCGCTTACGGAGATAGCCACGAGACATGGAAATAGAATTATGAGGAACGTGGCGGCGCTCGGCGGTCTCGCTGTGCTTATAGGTCTCGACACGAAATATATAGCGGAGCAGATTAAGAGGGAGTTTGGAGAGAGAGGCGAGAAGATCGCAGAGGCCAACATAGCGGTTTTGGAGGAGGCGTATAAATACGCCGGCGGCAGATATGCGCCGGTGGCCGAGGTTAAGAAGATAGGCGAATCCAAGCTTTTGATGTCCGGCGCCGAGGCCCTCGCTCTGGGCTCTATCATGGCCGGTATGAAGTTCTACGCGGCCTACCCAATGACGCCGGCAAGCCCCATCCTCCATTGGCTGGCGGAGTGGGGACCGAGATTCGGCGTGGCTGTAGTACAGCCGGAAGACGAAATAGCGGCTATCAACATGGCCATAGGGGCGGCCTACGCCGGAGTCAGAGCGGCGACGGGAACTTCCGGCGGAGGCTTCGACCTTATGCACGAGGCCTTCGGCCTCGCCGCCATGATCGAGACGCCTCTTGTGGTCTTCCTAGCCCAAAGAGGCGGCCCCAGCACCGGCCTGCCCACTGAGACCGAGCAGTCAGATTTCAACATGGCCCTCTCCCCGGCACATGGCGAGTACCCGCATGCGGTCATCGCACCTCGTTGGATCGAGGAGGGCCTATACGCCGCGGCCAGGGCGTTTAACCTGGCGGAAAAGTTCCAGATGCCCGTCATAGTGTTGGTAGACCTCTACTTCACTGAGTCGCTGTCCACCGTTGAGTTCGACCCCGCCAGGTTCAAAATCGAACGGGGCGAACTCGCCGCGGGCCCGCTGGTGTGGGAGGAGTACAAGAGGTATAAAATCACAGACAGCGGCGTGTCTCCTAGAGCCGTCCCAGGCACGCCCGGGGGCATGCATATAGCCACCAGCGACGAACACGACGAGAGGGGGGACGTGATAACAGATCGCCACATGCCTGAGGTTAGGAAGGCTATGCATGCCAAACGTATGAAGAAGTTGGCCAAGGTGTTGGAGGAGCTGGAGCCTCCCGATCTGCTGGGAGACGGGGAGAGGTATGTGGTGGCCTGGGGCTCCACTGCGATGCCCCTTCTCGACTATGCGGCCGAGAAGAAGATCGGCCTCGCCCTCTTCAGAGACCTCTACCCCCTGCCTCTGGATTCGTGGATCGAGAGGCTTAACTCGGCAAAGGAGGTAGTGGCGGTGGAGCTCAATTACTCGGGCCAGTTTGCCAACTACCTGGCCTCCAAGGGCGTTAGGATAGACAGGCGTGTGTTGAAGTGGTGGGGCGAGCCGTTTAGCCTAGACGAGTTGGAGGAGTGGCTATGAAGATAGACCTAAAGAAGCCTCTGGACTACGCCGTCAATAGGCCGCCTATTTGGTGTCCTGGCTGCGGCGATTACGGCATATTGGAGGCTCTGCGGAGGGCGCTGGCTGAGCTGGCGGTGCCCAACGAAGAGGTGGTGGTGGTGTCCGGCATCGGCTGTAGCTCTCAACTGCCGCACTTCATGAAGACCTACGGCATACACGGAATCCACGGCAGAGCCGTGGCCATCGCTACAGGCGTCAAGTTGGCGAACCCAAGGCTTAAGGTCATCGTCGTCGGAGGCGACGGAGATGGATACGGCATAGGGCTGAACCACATGATACACGCGGCGAGGCGGAACGTGGGATTGACGTATATAGTTTCCAACAACCAGGTCTACGGCTTAACCACAGGACAGATGTCGCCAACTACCTTAAAAGGCACAAAGACCAAGACGACGCCGTTCGGCTCTGTGGACGAGCCCGTGAACCCACTCGCCTTGGCGTTGGCGGCTGGGGCCACTTACGTAGCTAGGGGCTTCAGCGGCGATGTGGCCCACCTTACACAACTCATAAAGTCGGCATTGACACATAGAGGCTTTGCGCTGGTGGACGTCTTGAGTCCATGCGTCACCTTCAACCGCGTCAACACCTACGACTGGTTTAGGGCACGCGTCTATAAGCTTGAGGAGTCTGGCCACGACTCCTCCGACTACTTCCAGGCGTACAGAAAGGCGCTGGAGTGGCCCACCCTAGACCCCTACGGGAAGATACCCATAGGAGTATTTTATAAATCCGAGGAGAAGCCAGCCTACGAAGAGGAGCTTCTGAAACTTATAGGGAGGGCGCCCATCGAGGCGGAGCTTCAGCCAAGAGAGGTGTTGAAACTACTTGAGAGGTAATTCAATCTGCGGCGGGGGCTCTGGCGAGTGCTCTATTCTTATCTTCTCCTTGTCTACGTAGAACACGTAGTCGTAGCCTGCGACGTCTGGCGGCGTTGTGTAGATATCCACCCAAACCGCCCTCTGGTCTCTGAAAGATCTAAACCATTTCGGCACATGTTCTGCGTCGAGTGTAATTACGTACTGGGAAAGTATCCTCTGGGCGTAGTGCTCTAGGCGTCGGTGTTCAAACGGAGAGACCAGCCGCGGCTTCGCCCTCTTAAAGAATCCCAATTGGTAGTGCTTGTGGATATACGCGATGGAGTTAGGCGAGTCCACCACCGCGGCTGAGAGCCGTTGATAGGGGCCGTATACGGCTATTTGTGAACCTAGGGGGACCTCTTTTACAAAATGTGTCAAAAGGCCGGGCGGCGGCACATACTTATACTCTGCCAAAGGCGCCTGTTCGTTTGTCAACACGACAGGTCCCGTGGAGAGCACTGCCACGTAGTAAATAGGCTTTTGCACCTCTACGCCCCGCGCCTTCTGGATCTTCATCCTCCTAATGGTGGCGTAGTCTTTGTACTTCGCCTCCATTTTTATAATGACGTCGGCTATATCTCCCAGCGGGTTATACCGCGCCTCTATGCCTACGACGCTGAAAAGCCCCACTTTAGTCAAGGCGTCTGCAGAGGCGCGGTCAAAGACTATCGCCTCCACGCCATCTATAACGAAGACCTCTGCCTTTTCTTTATAGGCCAGGTCTACAACCTGGTTGAAGAGCGTCTCTCTGTACTGCGGCACAAAGGGGAAATCGTACACGAGGACCTCCTCCGGCCGCCAGCCAAAACTTTTCCACGTCTCATACAGCGTGTCTCTTCCTTCGTTGAAAGTTACCCACAACACTCTTCTACCTTCTTTGGCGAATTCAAAGGCGACTCTCGAAATTAATATAGTCTTGCCGGAGCCGCTGGGCCCATATACGAATGCTACTTTTTCTGTAAAAAATCGTTTTAAATCCACACCAATGAGCAAACGCGGTGTTTTAATACTTTGCGGTTATAGACAAATTTAAAATGGTGTATATACGGCGGCACAGCAAAGACGTCGTAGCCATATGATCTCTGTAGTGGTGCCCACGTACAACGAGGCGGAGAACATACCTGAGCTACTGGAGCGTCTCGACAGAGCCTTAGCGGGGAGGGATTACGAGGTGGTTGTGGTAGACGACGGGAGCCCGGACGGGACTGCGGAGGTGGCTAAGAGGCTTTCCGGCAGATACCCCGTGAGGGTTCTCGTGAGGGAGGGCCGCCGGGGGCTTTCAAGCGCGGTGGTGGAGGGGGCCCAGCTGGCCGCCGGGGAGATAATAGTCGTGATGGACGCCGACCTTCAACACCCGCCGGAGCTCGTGCCGAAGCTCGCCGAGGCGGCGGAGAGGGGATGTCTCGCCGTCGCCTCTAGATACGTAAAGGGCGGCGCCGTCAAGGGGTGGCCTTGGCACAGGCGGCTTGTGTCCCGCGGCGCAGTCCTCCTGGCGAGGATCCTCCTCCCAGAGGCAAGAGGCGTAAAAGACGCAGTGTCGGGCTTTTTCGCGTACCGAAGAGACTGCATAGCCAATGTAAAGCCCACAGGCCTCTACAAAATTCTACTAGATGTCCTCGTCCAATGCAAGCCTAAATGCGTAGTGGAGATCCCCTACATCTTCGGCCTCAGGACGCGGGGCCGTTCAAAGCTAGGCACTAGACATATACTAGACTACCTCAAACAAGTCCTCGCCCTTGCCAGGTGGCGTCCTTTCAAATTCGCCGCGGTAGGCGCCTCGGGCGTCGGCATCGCCTTTGCCGTGCTTTATTTGACTTCGTCTCTACCAACGCCGCTTTCTGTGGCGCTGGCTATAGAGACAAGTCTAACTTCTAACTATTTACTAAACAGGCGGTGGACTTTTGCAGAGAGACGCACTCCACTTCTCGTGGGGTGGGCTAAGTACCACGTAGCCACCGCTGTGGGGAATGCGGTAAACTACGCAACAACACTGGCTCTGCACCTTCTTGGCGTTTGGGTGTACGCCGCCTACGCGGCGGGCGTCGCCGCGGGATACGTTGCAAACTACATATTCTCAGAGGTTGCGGTATTCAAATAATTATAAAAATACTGTAATGTCGTAAAGTCGTGAAGATACTCCTGCTGGGGTGTGGGCACATAGGCAGATACATATACGAGCTTCTTTCTACTAAACATGAGGTGGTGGCTGTGGACAAGGCCAAGAGCTGTCCGGCAGCAGTGCAGCAAGACGCTTTGGAGGTTCCCTTAGGCGGCTACGACATTGTGATAAACGCCCTGCCTGGCAACGTTGCATATAAGGCATCTAGACGCGTCGTGGAGGCGGGGTTAGACACAATTGATGTCTCTTTCTACGCCGAGGACCCCTTCACTCTTCACGAGGTCGCCGTGAAGACCGGAGCTAGGTATGTGCCCGACGCCGGCGTGGCGCCTGGCCTTAGCAATATTCTGGCGGGGAGGCTCGTGGCCGACTTGGGACATGTAGACGAGCTCGGCATATACGTGGGGGGCATACCCGAAAGGCCCGTGGGTCCGCTCGGCTATTCAATAACTTGGAGCCCTCTGGACCTCATTGAGGAGTATACGAGACCTGCCAGACTTATCAAAAGCGGTGAGAAGACAGTCGTGGACCCTCTTAGTGATGTTGAGCACATAAATTCGCCAATAGGCACATTGGAGGCGTTTTACACAGATGGGCTTAGGACACTTCTCAAGACGCTGGCCGACAAGGTCTCTACGATGTACGAGAAGACGCTGAGGTGGCCAGGTCATGTGGAGAAGATACGTCTCCTTAGAGACCTAGGCTTTATGGCAGAGGAGGGGGAGCCGCCGCCTCGGGAGGTGACGGCGAAGTTGCTTGCGAGACTTAAATTCGATGTGCCAGACGTGGTGTATATGAAAGTGATAGGGGTAAGAGGTGAGAAGAAAATTGTCTACGAGGTATTAGTGAAGCCGCAGGGTGGCTGGACCGCCATGCAGATAGCGACGGGCAGCGTGGCGGTGGGCATGCAGTATGTGATCAAAGACCTCGAACCCGGCGTCACGCCGCCAGAATACATAGGCATGTCTAATAGACTCTTCCCCAGGCTTCTCTCTGCTATTAAACAACAAGGCGTCGTGGTTACACAGGAGCTGGTCGTGAAATCGTTTCTATGAGCGGTCTGGCGGACCACTTAAGGAAGCCTCCCCGTGGGATGCGGGACTGGCTCCCCCCTCAGTTCTACGCCTTGAAACACATGGAGGATGTCTTGTCTAAAGTCGCCGAGTCTTTCGGCTACAGGAGAGTAGAGACCCCCGTGGTGGAGCATTTTGAAGTGTTGGCTAAAAAGGCAGGTGAGGAGGTGATTAACGAGATTTACTACTTCAAAGACAAGGCTGGCAGAGAGCTGGGGCTTCGATTCGACATGACTGTTCCAGTTGCCAGAGTTCTTTCCTACAACCTAGATACCCCGAGGCCTGTCAGGTGGTACTACTTCACCAAGGTGTTTAGATACGACGAGCCGCAACACGGGCGTTTTAGAGAGTTTTATCAATTCGGCATAGAGCTGGTGGGGTCGCAGAGCCCCCGGGCAGACGCCGAGGTTCTTCAAATTTTGACGGAGTCCCTCACGGCGGCTGGCGCCGCGAGTTACGTCGTTAAGATTAACGATAGGCGGGCCGTAGATAAGATGCTTGAGAGCCTCGGCCTCTCTGCCTACAGAGACGTGATATACCGCGCCTTAGATAAGAAGCTTAAACTGCCGCGGGAGGAGGTGGTGGCGTTGATGACCCGAGGCGGCGTCCCGTTAGACAAGGCAGAGAAGATATACGACATGGCCGGCGAAGCGGCATTGCAAGACGCCGTGGACCTCTTGACGAGGCTGGACCCCAGCCTAGGCGCCCACTACGCCAAGTTAGTCAGATATCTCGAGGTCTCCACGTCGCTGGAGAGGTTTAGGTTCGACATGTCTATAGTGAGGGGACTTGATTACTACACAGGCATAGTCTTCGAAGCCTTCGCGGGCGAGTATAAACTCGCCGTGGGGGGAGGCGGCAGATATGACGACTTGCTGGAGCTCTACAGCGGCGTAAAGACGCCGGCGCTAGGCTTCGCCATAGGGGTGGAGCGTTTAATGGAGGCCGTAGGGCTCCACAGCGTGGAGAAGCCCCTAGATTACTACATCTACATATTCGACGACGAGGCGTATCCACACGCTGTGTCTATTGCCAAGAAGCTACGCAAAGCTGGGTTTAGCGTGGCGGTGGAGTTGGGTGAGAAGAACCTTAAAGACGCCTTCGAGTACGTCCTCAAGATAGGCACACGCTACCTCATCATAATTGGCAGAAAAGAGCTAGAACGCGGCGTGGTGAAGATACGAGATCTTCAAAGGAGAGAGGAGTACGAGAAGTCTATTAACGAGTTTTAAGGCGTTACCTGAGTGCCCCTCGCGCCTCTAAACACATCGTACCCCTCCTCCAGCGCCCCGATGGCCGCCCTTCTCCCCGTCTTCTTCACGAAGTTTATCACCGCTTGCACCTTAGGACCCATGGAGCCCGGTGGAAAGTGGCCCTCTGCATGGTACTTCTCTAACTCATGTACCGTCACCACCTCTAGTCTCTTCTGGTTAGGCTTTCCGTAGTTTAAATATACGCCGTCTGTGTCTGTCAGTATCATGAAGAAGTCTGCGCCGAGTTCCAGAGCCAGGAGAGAAGAGGCCAAGTCCTTGTCTATAACCCCCTCTACGCCTCTGCCCCCACAGACAGGTATGCCGCCTCCGCCCGACGCCACTACTACAAAACCTGCCTCCAGCAACCTCTTCACCGCCTCGATCTCTATTAACTTAAGCGGAGCCGGCGAGGCGACGACTCGTCGCCACCCTCCTCGGGGATCTTGTTTAAACTGCCACCCATACCTACGCATTAGCGCCTCCGCCTGTTCCTTGGCGTAGAGAGGACCTATAAACTTGGTGGGGTTCTTGAAGGCGGGGTCGTCGCAGTCCACCTCGACTCTAGTCACCACGGCCACAGCCCTACCGCGGCCTAGATATCTGTCGAGCGCCGACACTAAGAAGTAGCCTAACATGCCCTGCGTCATGGCGTTTAGGGCATCTAGACGAAACGCCTCGTTGTCTTTTTGTAGTTCTGCTAAGTAACCTACCTGAGGCCCGTTGCCATGTGTCACTACCACTTGGTGTCCCTCTTCGACAATTCTTGCGAGGACTCTGGCCGCTACGTCTACATTTTTCAAGTGGGTCTCTTGATTTATAGCCTCGTTTGGTCTGTTAAACGCGTTGCCCCCCAACGCCACGACCACTCTCACTCCGGGGCGTCAAATCTCTATTAATAAATCTTTAACCTTTTTAGAACTATATATGTAGATACGGCAGAGGAAAAAGCCAACATAGACAAGAGAAGCCATGGATACATAGGACCAGCCGTCATCAGCCAAGAGAAGACGTAGCTGAAGTGGAGACCTAGCGCCATGTTCGTCACGTTGATCATCGCCAAAGCAGCGGCTGGGTTTTCCGAGATCTTGGAGGAAACGGCGTAGACGGCTGTGATGTAGGTGGAAAAAGACAACCCATAGAGAAATATCAACAACGGCGCGGCCCCCAACGGGATGTAGGGAAGCGTAATGAACGCCAGAGTTGCCGTAAGCGGCGCACCGAGGAAGATATAGAGTTTGTTCCTAGCGCGGTCGTAGAGCCTGCCTAAAAATCCGCCGAAGAAACCAGAGATCATAGAGGCGGAGGATATAGCGCCGGCGACATCCTCGCCCACATTCCGGTATAGGTGGATCCAGGTGGCAGTGAGACTATTAGCGGCGTACACAGCGCCCCAAAAGGGGAAAGAGGCCAAACCGAAGAGGGCAGCTCTCCAGTTGACAAAGGCTTTGGTTTTGAAGCCGTGACCTTTGAGAAGCGCCACTCCCAGAGCCGCCGCCAAGACCCCTGGAATCCCCAGCGCAGGTCGCCAGCCAACCGCCGAGGCCACGTAGCCCCAGTAATAACCCAAGAAACCTCCTATGTTAAAAGAGGCGTTGTACCACCCCAACGCCGACCCCACGGCATTGGGCCGCAGGGCGACTAAGACGGCGCCGGCTGTGGAGAAGAAAAGTCCAGCTCCAACCCCGCTCAGAGCCCTAAAGCCGAGGGCCCACTCCCACCTAGGGGCGACGCTCATCAGTACCGAGGACGCTCCGAAAATCATCATTCCCACTCCTGCCACTCTGTCGTGGCCGTAGCGGGCGCCGAGATAACTCGCAGGGAGTTGAGTCGCCGCGGCCCCTACGATGAACGCGGCGGGTAGAAGCCCAGCGGCCGCGGGGGCTACGCCGAATTCACGTAACATGGTAGGTATCACGGGGGCTACGTAGAACCACATAAGCGCATAGACGCCTCTAGCGAACAGTACCAAGTAAAAGAGGTTCAGCATTCGATAACTACTTCATAGATCCGTGCCGGGGTTGGCTCATCACGCGTAATGCGGCGCCTGTTGGGGCTGTGGTTGGACGGGCAGAGGTGGGGGGAACCCCAGTTCTCTCATTATCAACGCCGCCTCAAACAGCGCTGCCTGCATAATCGGCCCCGCGACGTGAGGCGGGAGGTTCTTCACATCCACCTCCCCTTGCACCGTGGCCACGCCTCTGATGGTGACTGTGACGACGCTTGGGTTCGAGGATATGCTTATCGTGAAGGGTATCTCGGTCATGCCGCCCCTCTTGACGGCTCTCTCGCCTTCTATCATGACCTGCATGTTCATCTGGATCTGAACGCCCTGAGGCGGTATGCCAAGCCGCTCGGCATGAATATAATCAAACCTAATACCTGCCACGCTCATACCTCCTTTAATAGTCCCCATTATAAAAATGTAGCCATGCCACTACAGATAGTTGACTACAGCGAAGTTCCGCACGTGCTCGGCCAAGTGGCGGCGGTGGTGACGCCACGCTGTAGAGCTCCGCCGCCGGCCCCCCATCTGGGGTCTGTCTCCCATCTTGCTCAAGCTCTGCGTCGAGTACATGGGGTGCAGATAATGCCGGCGTTACAAGACCAGAGAGATCTGGGGCTAGACGTAGTAGATCCCGTCCTCCTCTTTGGCCAGTTGCCGCTGGAGTCAGCCTGGACGGCGCGACTGATGCCGCATGGTAGCGGCATATATAAATGCGTCGCGGCGCGGCCAGACCCCATCACGGCGGCTGTAGCTGTCCTTTCTCACAAGCCGGGCCCCGTGGCGGTGGATCTGCGATACGGCGACGTTAAATACGTTGACATAGTAGTTAGCTACGCCGAGGAGGTTGGCGTAGAGCTTCAACTGGTCGTGACAAAGCCTCTGGACATCGGCGGCGAGGTGGTGTTCCACGCCTCCACGCCTCCGTACGTCAGGGAGAAATACATAAAGACGCCCGGCAACGTGTCGGTGAAAAGAGGCGAAGTCGCCCTAGGGGAGGCGCCGCTGGACAGCCGTCCGGCAGACGAGGAGAAGCCTCCTTTTCACAAGGCGCTGGAAAGATTGGCGGAGGTCCTAGGCCTAAGCCTAGACGTGTTTGGAGATCTCGTTACACAGGGCGTAGTTAGCCACAGCTACCTAATGGACTTCGTCTCAGCCTGGCAACTGGGCTACTTGGCGAAGTGGGACCTCGTCAGACAGGTCCCCGGCGGCTGGTCCGCCACGCCGAAGTTGATATTTCTATACGGCCTTTACCGGCGCTGAATGTCGGGACACTTGCGTACGATACGTCTGCTCCAGACTAGCCCCAGCTCGAAGAGTATGGCAAATGGGATGAAGGTTAGGAATGTGGAGATCAGCGTCGTGTCTGGCGTTATGACTGCGATCAAAATCAACGCGGCTGCGTAGACAAGCGGCCTGTATTCCGCCAAAGTCCACGGGTTAAGCAGACAGATTTCGGACAAGACGGCCATCACTATAGGCGTCTCGAAGACTACGCCGGTCCAGAAGCCTATCTGTATCCACGTACTCACCACCGACGAGACGCTGAAGAGTTGCTCCACGCCTATAAGCTTGGCAAGACCCGCCACGAACCTAATAAGCGTCGGGTAGACGATCAATACGCCGAATAGGTTGCCGGCGTAGAACAACAAAAGCCCTACCCAGAGATACTTCTTCACAGCCTTCTCTTCGTGTGGATAAAGAGCAGGCTGTACGTAGAGCCAGAGCTCGTAGACGAAGTAGGGGAACACCACCAACGCGGATAGGTACACCGCGGCGTACATAACCGCCGAAAGAGGGTTCCACACCTCGCCGCCTATTAAGACGACTCGTATGCCCCCCGTCGCGTTGAGGCTGTGAAGCACCGGCTTTATAGACTGCATGAAGACCCAGTAGGCAAAGGGGTTGTACTCGCCAGTGACGAAGAAGGATTGAAGAACGTTGAGCAGACCCCCCGACTTGAGGTCGGGTGCCGGCATCCACATGAGGATAAAAACCACGGCGAAGGCTATGACGACGCGCTTAAGTCGCCTCCCCAGCTCGGCCAAGTGCTCCCAAAGAGGCATCTCTCTGTCGCGGGGCGGCTTAGACTCCACATAAATCCCAAGACCCCGGTATAAAAGCTTGAGGCGTAAAGTTAATATAGCCACAGTCACCAATACCTATGTACCTCATCCTTGCAGGCCAGGAGTGGTTGGTGATACTAATAGCTATTGTGATAATCCTAATTTGGGGGCCTTCTAAACTTCCTTCGTTGGCTAGGGGGATGGGCGAGGCCATTAGGGAGTTCAGAAAGGCGGCCTCCGGCGCGACCGAAGAAGAGGTCAAGAAGGTTGAAAAGAAGGAGGAGATAGACCAGAAGATCATCGAGATGGCTAGGTCCCTGGGCATATCTACGGAGGGGAAGACCAAGGAGCAGATACTAGACGAGATAAACAAGAAACTCGCCGAGTTAAAGAAGTAGTCAGCCCGTCGTCAGCTCTTCATTTTTCTGCTGTCTAATTATTCATCACAGTGGTTACTATACCCAGAGCCACCAGCGACGCGCCTAATATATGTTTTGTAGAGAGGGGGCTCTTGTTTATTGCCTTGTCTAATATTTGTGAGAGTATAGGCGTAAGAGATGTGGCGACTACTGTTGCTGAGACTTTTATCTGTGAAATAGCGTATATAAAAGCTAGAGAACCAAAGGCAAGTCCCACTACGCCTGACAACACGGCGTAAGGCAAGCCTGATGCAGAGATCCTCCGCCCGTCTGGGAGGGCGAAGAAAAGCGGTGCAAGAACTGCGGATCTTACGACTGCGATGGTGTATGGCGTCGCCTCTTTGGTGGCCACCCCCAACAACGCCGAGGCAAGACCCCACGCAAGCGACGCAACTGCGCCGTATAACACGCCGGGCCCTTTAGGCCTCCCGCCGAGAGCTATCATTATGCCGAGAAACGCCAAGCTGGCCCCCACGGCTGCAGAGATCTTAAAGCCCTCTAGCTCCATCGTTATCGAGAAGAACTGCGCCGTGAATATGTATGTATAACCTAACGTCACTGCCGTAGCCACCCCGCTCTGTTGCATAGCCTTGAAATAGGCGTAGTCGCCGAGGCCGGGTCCGAGCAGTGCAGATATCAAAACTGCGAGGAGAGTGGAGTGGGAGATTCTAAAGTCTGCAAAGGGGAATAGCAACGTCAAGGCGACCGCGTTACGTAGCCCCACCAGAGCCGTGGAACTCACGCCCCTCTTAGCCGCTGCGTACGCCAACGGCGCGTTTAGGGAAAATGCAAGAGTAGCCGCTAGAGCCGAGGCGTATCCATCCATCAGCACGTGGATGCTGGGAGGCTATAAGCCTAGACGCCGTCTAGTTTATACTTATTCACCAGCTCTCTAAGAGCAGCTCTAATAGCCTCGCTTCTGCTGGGGTATACCCCCCGCCTCACAAGCTCGTCTATCACATCGACGTAGGACTTGGGTAGATGAAAGGATATGAGCACCATCTTCTCTTTTTCTCTCGCCACGCCGGTGTGTGAATCATAGTTTTTAAACATTGCGAAGTAGAGCGGCGCCCCAGTCGTGTCGTTCAGCCACCTCACAGGGATTAAAAGGAGCCACGTCGAAGTGTCTCTCGAGTCTATATACATCCTCGACGCCGTTGCCGCCTATCAGCCGCGCCAAACGCTCGGCGAGAGCAGGCCCCACCATGCTTCCATAGCCGTTAAAACCGCCGATTACGTAGAGATTCTCCGCGGCCGGGTGCCTCCCGTACAGCGGGCCGCCGTGCGGCCCCACCTCGCAGTAGCCGATTTTTAAGTAGAGCGGAAAGACGCGCGCCCCCCGTTGCCTCAACAGAGCTGTAAGTCGCTTTACATAATTCGGCGGCGGCCCCTGGCCGTAGCGTCCACATCCATCTCCGGCGACGTAGAGAGGAGGCGTCGCTGGCCTCCCGTACCACCCCAACACGTAGTCCCCAACGCTGTATTTCCACATTTGTCTCCCGGCTATGTACAAGACTGCGTAGCATTCATAAGGCTCTAGAGGCAACTCTATGCCGGCTTCTCTCGCCAGCATTCTATTCCTGTAGCCAGCCGCCAACACGACGACGTCGCCTTCTATCCTCCGGCCGTCTGCCACCACAAACGCCTTCCCGTCTTTTACCTTCAGAAAGCCGTAGGAGTCGGTGAAGCCCAGCTCTCTACGGAGATGCGCCACGACTTTTCTCACAGGTATTAAGTAGTCGCGGGTTATCACAGCCACCTCGTCGGAGGAGAGCCGCAAGCCCTCCACTCTGTCCGTCACCTCGTGCGGCGTCTTGAGGCTCGACAGATCGACCCACCTAGGCAGTATATCGACAGAAGTGACCTCCCTCGGCTCTACGAATCTTCGGTATATCTCTAAGCTTCTGCGGGCCAGCTCCACGTCCTCTCTAAACGGCATAGAGAGGGTCAAGACCAGCGAAGCCAACGGGTAGGCAAGCTCGCCACCTACGCCCACCACCTTGAAGCCGGCCTCTCTGAGGAAGTATCCCGTAAAGACGCCAGCAAGTCCGCCGCCCAGCACAACCACCCTCACGGCGGCTCAAGACAAGAAGTTTTAAAACAAAATTCCGAGAATTGAAACTAGCAACTGTGTGGGGACTATGGTGGTTTCTCGGTACTCCATCAAGCCCAGCGCTATTAGCTTCATCAGTTGGGGATCTGTCAAGAAGGCCTGCGGCATGGTGGGGACCAGCACAGACAACAACGCATCTTTCTCATATGTCGCCTCCTTCGGGAGTATGGTCTTCAGCCGCTCTACGATACATTCGCTGGTGACCGCGTGTTGAGTTGGATGTAGTTCATACTCGACGTAGTTGGAGATGCGGATGTTCCAGCCCTCGCTCTGCGCGAGGGTCTCAAAGAGGCCGTCTAGGTATTTCTCGCCTATCGGCCTAAAGACTGCTTGTCTCCCCGAAGCCGCCGTGAATAAGGCGCCTAGGTAGGGGTCTGGATAGAGAGAACTGTACTCGGCCAGCTCTCCAGACGTCTCTTGTGTGAAGTAGGCGAAGTGTTTATAGCCGTTGGGGAGGACTATGTACAGCCAGCAGGGGTCCAGCCGCTCGCCGTATCTCTGGACGCCGGCCTCGACGAGGCGGGCTATGTAGACGCCTAAGTCAAAGAAGCCGTAGAGTCTGGTGGAGATGATCGACACCATGGTGATGAGCTGAGGGCTGAGGACGGGCGGCGGGGGGTACTGCAACAGCTTGGCTCTAACTGCATCATGCATCAAAAAAGTTATGTGTCGCGTTAATATGAGTTACGGTGGTCTCTTGTTTTTACAAACGTCGGAATTTATAAAGGGGTTACCGACAGCCTCCAGCCCAATATAGGTCTCAGGTCCGTGGCCGGGATACACGACGTAGCTCCACGGGAGGTCATAAAGCCTGCATACAGACCGCATAAGTAAATCCCAGCTACCCAGCGGGAGGTCTGTTCTCCCCACCGAGTGGTAGAAAAGCGTGTCTCCGGTAAACACAGCGCCGTTAGCTATCAAAGACACAGAGCCAGGCGTGTGGCCCGGCGTATGCCACACGTCGAATTTCCACAGCCTCTCGCCCAGAGGTCTAGGCGTCGGGATGTCGGGGATTTGGAACCCCCATTCCTCGGCCATAGCGTTAAGCGTCTTGTAGACAGCCCAGTCGGCTGGATGCGCGTAGAAGGGAGCCCCAGTGGAGTCGACCAAGTCGGCTACGGCGGCCACGTGGTCGAAGTGAAGGTGCGTGGCGACTACAGCCACTAGAGACCTGCCGCGGAGTAGCGTCAAGATCTCATCTACGTCTCCGCCGGGGTCTACGACTACGCACTCCTCTGCGATACATACGACGTATGTATTCGTCGACAGGGGACCAGTCGTTAATCTCTTCACCTCCACAGATATATATGGAATCCGTAAATAGATCCCTATGAAGGCGGTGGCCGCACTCCTCCTCCTTCCGATGCTTGTTGTAGCCCTCCAGATTGGACAGCTTAATTTTGTAGACGTAAAGTCAGCCCAGGACTACAAAAACGCGTTGAAAGACGGGCCTGTATTGGTGTTCATCCACCAGCCCGACTGCCCCGGCTGTCAATACCTCAAGACGCAGGTATTTACAGACAGCCGGGTGGCGTCGGCTCTTAAGGGCATCAATCTGGTGTCTATAGACTTGGCTAACTACCTGGTGCGAGGCGTGGAGGCGGTGGCCGATGGACAGGTTTACATATACTACGGCGGCTCGCTCCGGGAGCAGAAGGCCTCAGGCCGGCAGAACATCCCAGTGATAGGGACGCCGACTGTCATCATGGGCTACGTGAAAGACGGCGACTTGCACGTGACTTTCGTGATGATAGGCGCCGTCGACTCCGACACTTTCTTGAAGTTCCTAGAGCTGGCCTACCCGCGGCAGACCTCCACCTCACAAACAGCCGCGGGACAGATAGCTAGCGCCCCGCAGATCGAGGAGCGGCAGGCGGTTGTGGGTAGCGGCCTACAGACGTTTGTCCAGTTGGCTCTGTCCTTTGCCGCCGGCGCCGCCAGCGTGTTTTCGCCTTGTGTGCTGCCGGTGTTGACTATAGCCGCCACGACCTACTTAGCTAGGCGGAGTCTGTCTATCGTCCTGGTGGGCATGGCGGTGTCCTACGCCGTGATTGCGACTGCGGTGTCCGCTGCGGCGGCTTGGGTCGGCGAGGTGGCCAACGTCGTGCTCTACGCCGTGGGCGGAGTTTTGTTGATTCTAATGGGGGCTGTGTTGGTGGTGGAGAGGCTAAACAAGGCGTTCGTCGTATGGGCCTCCCGCTTCCAGACCTCTGCATATAAGGCCTCTAGGCGCGGCGTGGGGAAGGTCGGCGACTTTATGCTAGGAGCCTCTCTAGGTGCGGTGTGGACTCCCTGCATAGCGCCGTTCTTCGGCGCCGTGGTTGTGGCGAACTTAGTGGCTTCGGCGATAAGCGGCAACTACCTCCTCCTCTTCGCCGCCACCCTGGCCTATGCCGCCGGCCTCGCGCTTGTGATATACATCTTAATAACTGTCGTGAGGAGAAGTGCGGCACGCACGACAAAGAGTATGAAATGGGGCGCGTTAGGCAGAAAAATAGAATACGTCGTCGGGGCGGCGTCGATAGTGCTTGGCGTGTTGCTGATAGGGGAGGCCCTCGGACTAGGCACCTTCACTGTCTTATTCAAACTTTGGACGTAACACTTGGTGTTTGCAATTTTATTGGTTTACGGCGCAGGGGTTCTGTACGCTCTGTACCCCTTCTCCGCAGCGGAGTGAGGTGAAGGATCTAGCTGGCTTTTGCCGCTCTCATTAGTTTCGCAAAAATTTAAAATTGCCAGCGACGTTTCGCATATGCGGCGTTGGCTACCTCTACTTATAGCACTACTTCTCATCGTTGTCGTGTTTTTCCTGCTCCAGACGGCACAGCCCCCTCCTAAGTCTCAGCTCTCCTTAAGAGTTGGGCTTCTGCCCGTAGTAGACGCGTTGCCTTTTGTAGTGGCTGAGAACGAGAAGCTTTTTGAGAAGGAGGGCCTATCGGTGGAGCTTGTGTACTTTGGATCCGCTAGAGATAGAGACTCGGCTATATTGAGCGGACAGGTGGATCTGGGGATTCACGACCCAGTGGGGGCGCTTATGTTGATAGGCAACGGCGTCCCGATAAAGATAGTGGGTTTTTTGTGTTGTCTCGGCGATGAGGATTCGAACGTGGGGTTTTACTACGTAAAGGCTCCCGGGGCGAGGCAGATAAAGACTGTGGCTATATCTAAAAATACAATTATTGAATACGTTGCCTCAAAGCTTGTAAAGGGCGATGTGGAGTTTGTAGATGTGCCTAGCATAGCCAATAGATATCAACTACTCCTAGAGGGTAGGGTAGACGCCGCGGTTCTGCCGGACCCATGGGGCACTATGGCGTTGAGGAGCAACGCAACTCTCGTCGCAAAATATAGAGACCTCGTGGTGATTGTCGCAAGTAGGTCTCTTCTTGAGACGCAGGAGGGCAGAGAGGCTTTACGGCGACTAGTGTCGGCGCTTAACAAAGCAGTCGATCTGTATAACGCTAACCCGGAGAAGTATAGAGATCTCCTAATGGAGAAGTTAAGAATACCGACCGAGCTTAGGCAGACCTATCGAATCGTGTGGAATGCAAAAATTACCGAGATGCCGAGAGACGTCTTCAACGATGCAGTGTCGTGGTTGCTTCAGAAGGGGCTCATAAAGCAGCCGCTGAAATATGAGGACTGCGTTTCGTGATTAGACTAAGCGGAGTAACTTACAAATACCGGAGAGGGCCCGCAGCTCTGTACAACTTCACGGCGGAGTTCCCCCCAGGCATCACGGTTATATTAGGGCCCAACGGTAGCGGCAAGACGACGTTGTTGAAGATAATAGCTGGCATCTTGAGGCCTCAAAGCGGCGTCGTGGAGATCATGGGAAAAACCCCTGAGGAGCTCCGGGGCAAAATCGCCTACATACCCCAGACAGGCGGCCTCTATCCCTGGATGACCGTAAGAGAAAACATTGCCCTACCCCTAAAACTACTTCGTCATCCCAACCCCGATGAGGCTGTGAAGCCGGTGGCTGAGGCGCTGGGGATAAGCCACATACTGGAGAGGTATCCAAAGGAGATCTCCGGAGGGGAGCAACAAAAGGTGTTGATAGCGAGATCGCTGGCCTCCGGCGCAGAGGTCTGGCTCCTAGACGAGCCTCTTTCAATGATAGACGTAGACTACCGGAGAGAGATAATTCAACTTTTGAGGAAGATCAATAAGACCATGGTGATAATCACCCACAACGTTCAAGACGCCGTAGACCTCGGGGGCCGTATCTACATCGTTAAGGGGCCTCCGTTGCAGATAGTCACGGCGACGTCGCCGGATCACTACACGGATGCTGAAAAACTTGCAGAGATGGCACGGGAGGCGTTTAGGAGATGAGATACTACGTGGCGGCGTTGGCCATGTTGCTAGCGCTGTGGCAACTAGCCGCCTATGTGATCAATAAGCCGTATCTCCCGCCCTTTACAGAAGTCGTGTTGCGCATGGCGACGGATTACCAGCTACTGACGAAAAACCTAGCCGTTACCCTAATGAGGATCGCCACTGCCGTGGCCCTCGCCCTGTCGGTCGGCCTGGCGGCGGGGCTCGCTGCCGCCTGGCTCTCTGAGAAGATAAGCGCAAATCTCCTCAGGGCTCTCATACTCCTCACATACCCAATCCCACACGTGGCGCTGTTGCCAATACTACTCCACCTATTTGGCATAGAGGCGAGTAAGATCGCTTTGATTTCACTCATAGCGTTCTACCCCATCGCACTATCGGTGATGGAGTGGTCTCAGCGCTACCCCAGAGACCTCGCCGCGTTGATATATACAATGGGCGGAGGCAGACGAGACGTGGTTAGATACGTGGCACTGCCCTCAGCTCTTCCAGGTATATTAACCGGGCTGAAGATTGCGCTCAACACGGCGTATTCAGTTTCCTTCATAGCGGAGAGTCTCGCCCTCACAGACGGGCTAGGGGCGTTGATATACGACAGCTGGCATCGTCTCGACTTCCTACAGATGTACGCCGCAATTTTTACGCTAGGCGCGGCAGGCGTGTCCACCTACGCCGCCATGTCCCTAATAGAAAGGAAACTAATAAAATGGGCATGAGAAAAAGATCAAAGATGGAATGTCCCTATTTCGTAGAGTCCAGAGTGGCAGGCTCCTGCATGCCTAGAAGAGAAGATCTGGACAGGTGGACGCAGCTCGGCGTCAAGACAGTCATCTCGCTGGCAGAGGCCTGGGAAATTGAGTACTACGGGAGGTGGGGGCTTCTGGAGTTCCGTAGCTCTCTGGCAGACAGGGGGATGAAGTGGATCCACTGGCCGACGCCCGACGGGTACCCGCCGAGAAGACTCGATGAGCTGGTAGAAGTTATCAAGAGAGAGGCGAGAAATGGCGTCGTGGTGGTCCACTGCGTCGGCGGCATGGGGAGGACGCCGACGACGCTCGCCGCCTACCTAATCGCCACTAAGTGTATGAAGACCGACGACGCGATCAGGGCGGTGGAGGAGGTCAACCCCAACGTCTCGCTGACAGATCAGCAGTACTACGCATTGCTGGAGATGGAGGCTATGGCCCGCGATGTATGTAAATGAGATGCTTCATGGTGGGGGTCCTCGGCGTCGGCGGCGTGGGGAAGACTACATATATCTATCGCCTCGTAGGTGTGCCGATCCAGCCGAAGACCACCCTCAGGCCGGGGATGTACAGAACTACAATAGGCGAAACGCCGGTCTGCATACTCGACGTGCCTGGCCACCGCGCTATTGAAGTCGCAGACGCGCTTGCCAGGGCGTGGCCATACTACCTAGACCTCGCCATATATATGTACGATGTGACAGACGCCTACACATTACAGAGCCTTCTAGACATAGAACAACACCTTCGGAGCAAGGTGGTGAAGCCGTACCGCGGATGTGTAGTGGTAGGCAACAAAGTAGATTTGGCAAAAGAACGACACACATTTATAACGGCAGAAGACGTGGCGGAAACACTAGGGGCGCTTGGCGTCTTCTATATCTCCGCCCTAAAAGACCCCTACGACAAACTTATACAACCACTAAGAATAAGTCTCGAGGAGAGACGTACCAGAGTCTCTTAGGAGCATACACAACGTGGCGAGATCCGGCCCTACGTGGTGTACATCGCCACGGCCGACCTCATGAGGCTGGCAGAGCGAGACGGCGAAATCAGAAGGGCCGTGGCGCTTTAATTCGCCGGAAATGCAAAGAACGGCACGCCGAGACAGAGGGAGCTCGCCGAAAAGCTTCTAAAGAGACATCCTCCATTTAACCGCCTCGCCGCCTTCTCAAAGCCGGCATCGTTGTGCGTCAGCCGATATTAAGCCGAAACGCCGAGCCTGACCGATACATGATGTACCAACGACGACCGACATGTGGAATCAGCCAGCGTCAAGCTGCGCCGAAGACAGCCAGAAGAGTCCAGTGGATGCGGGGGGTGGGATTTCTAGGCGGGCGCCTCCCTGAACCCACGTAGGCCTACGCCACAGGGTCTTGAGCCCTGCCCCTTTGGCCTGGCTCGGGCACCCCCGCCACCTTTTTTCTATTAAGAAAGTTTTAAACTTTTTCCTCTAGGACTTCCGCCAGAGGCCGCATTTTGACTCTTGTCTCTTCCCATTCCCTCCCTGCTGTGGAGTCTGTCACAATGCCTGCGCCGGCCCACAGGTAGGCGTGCATGTGTTCCACATATAGGCTTCTTATGACCACGGCGAAGTCGAGCATTTGTCTCGTGATTACGCCTATAGAGCCCGTAAAGGGGCCGCGGGGCTCCTCCAGCTGGCTTATTAGCTCAAGCGCCCGCGGCTTGGGCACGCCGGTCACTGTAGTCGTCGGGTTGAGGGCCAGCACTGCGTCTATCGGCCTGTAGAGTTTATCAAGTCGACAGCGGATGTAGGCGACGAGATGTTGGTAGTGGGTGTACTTCTCTACGCGCAACATGTCTACCACCTCCACGGTGCCCCAGCGGCAGACCCTGCCGAGGTTGCTGCGGACTGAATCGACCAGCATTATGTGTTCTGCTCTCTTACGCTGTTGATCTGTTCCTGAGTCAATTCTTCATCTTCCTCGGGCGTGAAGCCCCTCGGCCTGGTGCCGCCTATGGGGCCCGAGGCGGCGTAGCCGTCCTCCACCCTCACCAAGGTCTCGGGGGAGGCGCCGACCACCCAGAGGTCTCCCAGATTTAGTAGTAGTTGGCTGAAACCCTCTTTTTCAGCTCCGCGAGGGTGGTCCAGACGTCGCCTGAAAATCTGTATCTGTAACGTGCCACTACAAGCTGGAAGACCTCCCCCGCCTCCAGAGACCTCTTGGTAGCCAGCACTCTTTTCCGGAAGGTCTCAAGCGGCTCTTCCCAATCAAGCCGAGTCTCCCAACGTCCCACGGCCCGCGGCGGATTGACGGGTTCCCCACTACAGAGAAGTGCCGGCCTACGCCTACCCCCAGCCGTATCTAGAAGTCGCCGGTCCCCACCGCAAGTTTTTAGAAAACGCTGTCTCTATCAGAGGCCCCGGCTGGATGGATTTCGTGCTCAGAAGCCACGGGCCTCTAGAGAGGTTTCTCTTCGGCGAGGTGGGAGAGGAGGCGGCGGCCAGGCGGCTTGGAGAAATCGCGGCGGTACTGCAGTAAATGCGCTACTGGCTCTTCCTCATCTTTAGATATTCCTCTAGCGCCTTTAGTTCGTCTTCGCGGAGGTACTGCTTGTACTGGAAAAGCCACTGGCGGGCTTGTTCGTCTGGCACGTAGACGTAGAGGATGTCGCCTTCCTTCACCTGGCGGCCTATTATGATGTCGCCTTGTATCGAGATGGCCACCTCGTCGCCTGCTGTGGCTTGGCTTACCGCCTGGCCCGTCTTCTGGATCTGCATTATCTTGCCCACCTCCTTCCCGTCTTTTACAAGAACTACGCCTGGTTTTATGGTGCCAGCCAGCACCTTGACGCCCACGATCGCCGGGTTGCTCCGCCTAAACACAAAACCCGGCAGGATCTGGATCTTGCCCGGCCGCGTCAGTTGCGACAGTATCTGCTCCACGGTCTTTGTCTTGACCTCCTGAGACCATTTGAGATATTCGTCGAAGATGCGGTACAAGATCTCGCCTTTGATTATCTTGACCCCGGCCGAGGCGGCCTCTTTCTCCACCTCCGGCGGGATCTTTACGTTGAAGGCGAGGATGACGCCGTAGGCGGGGTTCTTCCTCCTGTTGAGGACGGCCTCCACGACGTCTTTATGCGTAGGCGGCCCCACGTCCGCCTTCCTCACGGGGATGCCGTGCTGTCTGAGGAAGAGCACCATACTCTCAAGCGTGCCGAAGGTGTCGGCCCGCACCAAGACCCCCTCCTTGTCGGACTCTATCATGATCTCCGAGATCTCCTCTTTGACTTGGCTGAGGGCTTTAGAGAGGTCCTGGGAGCTCCACACTGCGATTACCGGCGCGCCCGAGACGACGCCCTCGAGTCCGTCAGCCACTATGCGGACGCCGGCGGCCGCCTTAACCTCCTCCACAGCCATGTAGCGGTCCTCCGGGTCCCGCATCTCCTCCAGCGGCTTAGGCATAATCAACATCTTGACCTTAGCCACCTTAGGCCCCTCGACACTGGCCGTCACAACTACATCTCCTTTCCTAAGCCGGCCGTCGTAAATGATGGCGTCAGCCACCACGCCCAAGCCTCTTTCCTCCTTGACCTCCATCACAACGCCTCTGGCCGGCCCATCGTGTACTTCCAACTTCTCCCGCGGTATGAACCTCTGGCTCACGCCAGCTAGGACGAGGAGGAGGTCTGCGACGCCTTCGCCAGTGACTGCGCTTGTAGGGATTATGGGCACTTGCGTCTTGAAGTCTCTCACGCGGTCGTACCTGTCAGCTTCTATCCCGAAGCGGGAGAGTTGCTCAACGAGCTTCCCTATCCTCTCCTCCAGAGTGGCCACAGCGTGCCATTCCTGGTCCTCCACGGCCATGAGGAAGGGTCTGTTCTCCACGGACTTCCAGCCGTATATCCTGTCCAGCTTGTTAGCTGCTATCACGAAAGGCACTCCCCTGCTCTGGATGAGCTTAAGCGACTCAACCCCCTGGTCCTCGAGACCGGAGGTTATATCAACCACAAGGATGGCCAAGTCGGCCACCGACCCGCCCCGTTTGCGCAGGTTGGCGAAGGCGGCGTGACCCGGCGTGTCTATGAAGAGGAAACCCGGTATCCAGATGCGTCCCCTTAGTTTCAGCCTATCCACAAGAGGACCTGCAAACCTCTCCACCGCCTGCCAAGGGACGAAGCTCATTCCTATGTGTTGCGTAATCATGCCAGGCTCTCTATACGCCACAGAAGTCCCCCTAATCTTGTCAAGAAGAAGAGTCTTCCCCACGTCCACGTGACCCATCACCACGACGAAAGGCGACCTGACAGACATAGAAAAAGCCGGAACCCCCATTAAAATACCTTACTAGTACTGCTTCTAAGGCGTAACGGACAGCATTTAAAAGACTGGACTGCGGCAGTTGTGAAGAGACTTGTTATATACTCAAGAGAGTGGCGCGACGAGGGGGTTCTCAAGCTGTACAGAGCCTTCTCCGTACTCCTCCAGAAACACCGTGCGTACGTAATAGAGAAAGTTCTTAAATTATCGCCCGAGAGGGCGCTGGTCTTTACCTACCCCTGCGGCTGGCACGGCGACGTCTTGTTCTTAGCGCCCTACGTGACGGCAGTGGGGCCCTTCGAGACCTCAGGCGCCGTGGAGCTCGCCGCGTCGCTTCCAGATCGTGTCGCCCTTGTGGTACTTGAAGGCGGTTGGTCCGCCGAAGACGTCTTCAGAGAGTTCGGCCCCTTTGACGTCGGGATAGCGTGCCTCGGGGCCCCGTTGCCAGACGTAAGGCGATACGTCCATAAGATGATTGTCGTAAAGGTCGGAGGTCCCCTAGGGGAGCTTCTAGAGGCGGTCTACCAACCGCACAATGTGGAGGCAGACGTAGAGATAGAGGTGCCAGTTAACCTTATATAGCTGGAGAGGGAAAGACCCGTGGCTGAGGAAATCTTAAACCGCGAGTACGAGGTGGAGTACGCCGGGAGGAAGTATTGGCTTAAGCCTGCAAAGGCTTGGATCCTCCAGCCGCCGGGGAAGCCCGGGGTGGTGGTGGCGCTCTTCAAATTACCCAATGGTAAGACAATACGGAAAGTTATTCTGAGGCTACCTCCCTGAGCGTTCTGTCAGTGCGTTAATAAGCATACGGATTGTCACGTGAGAACGCTCCAGCGACTTCTCTAACGCAGCCACAAGCTCAAGCTCTAGCGGCGTCTTCGCCGCCTCTCTAAGTTGCCTAATGTCTGCTCGGTGTTGTTCATATTGGGAGCACATCTCTTCCAAAGTCCTCACCACCTCCTCCAGAGGCTTGCTCTCGGCAGAGTTCAGCAATATTTCCGGCATAGACAGCACGTCGAGTAGCCTAAGTCTTAGATAAGTCTCTCTGATTATGCCGTCGATGAACTCTTTAAGGTAGTCGGAATCTACGGCGGACTTCAATTTGACGAGTTCTACAAGATGTAGAAGTTCTGCGCCCCTTAGTTTATCCATGAAATAACCTCGTCGTCACTATAAATATTTATGAAGAACATAACTGAGACATGATCGGAAAATTCGCAAAGACCGACGTCGTCAAGGCGCATCCCAACACGTCTATAAGAGAAGTTGCTAGGCTAATGCAGCAACGGAAGGTGGGTCTCGTGGTGTTGGTAGACCCCAGAGATCCGCAGAGAGTTGTGGGGGTTGTGTCGGAGCGAGACATAGTGAAGGCCGTGGCGTACGACGTGGGTCTAGACGCGCCTGTGGAGATTATAGCGACGAAAAACGTAATCACGCTGGACTACAAGGAACATGCGGCAAAGGCGGCGGAGGTGTTTAAGAAATACGGGATTAGACACGTGGTGGTTACAAAAGACGGAAAGCTCTACGGGGTGTTGTCGATTAGAGACCTGATAAGAGAAGAGGCCCTCCTTAGGGAGGTAGCGGAGTATTACGAGTGGACGTTTGAGCCCGGCATGTCTGCGTGACGTGAAAAACTGTGCCGGCTTTAAAAGACGAGACGTAGCTCGGCCATGACTACAAAGTATGTGCACCGTCTATGAGGCCGTCTATTAAGGTGATAGGTCTGGGCCCCAGCGGCTCCGCATTCTTGAGGAGCTACGGCAGGTCGCTGGGCGTGGAGAGGTCTAGGCGCTACTTCAAGGCCTGTGGCGAGGCCGTGCCGGTGGAGACGCCTCTAGTAGACCAGAGATATGTGGTGGATAAGGTGCGCCGCTTCGTCTTCTACTCGTGGAGGAAGACCCTAGGCGAGGTGTCATACAGAGCCCCGAGGTGGTACATCGTAGACAAGCAGAGGTGGGTGGAGTCCATGCGCGCCGGCGCCGCCGAGGAGGGACCAGCCGAGGTGGTAGTCAAGGCGGGAGGGCCCTACCAGAGCGAGGGGGAGAAAATCGTGGTGGCCAGGGCGTATGTGGAGGGCGTGAGGCTCGAAGAGGAGACGGCCTATTTTGTCTTCTCGCCGGAGGGGGTCGGGTTCTACTGGGTTTTCCCCCACGGCGGCGTCTACAACGTGGGAGGCGGCTTCATAGGCGTAGAGAACCCCGTCCCCTATGTATACGCCTTTGTGGAGAAGTGGCTGGGCGGCGGCCGCGTGGTCGACGTCAGAGGCGCCCCCATTACGGTTATGCCGAAGGTGGTTCTCCACGACGGCGAGGCCTTCCGCATAGGCGAGGCGGCCGGCCTCATATATCCCCTCACAGGCGAGGGCATACGACCCGGCGTCTTGTCGGCTTTGGCCTTGGCGCAAGCACTCGCCACAAAGAAGCCTCTGGAGACCTACCGCCGCGGCGTCGAGAAGATCGTGAGGCAGGTGGAGTTTCAGAAGAAACTCCTCAAAACCGCACAGAGGTTACTGAACCGGGGTGAGACTCTCTTTGAGCTGGCAGACGACGCCGTGTTTAAAGACTACATCGAAGAGAATCTCTCCGCCAAGACGCTCCTCCTAACCCTCTCAAAAAGACCGGTGCAAGCCGCGAAGTTCGTGGCGGCGTTGATAAAATAACAATACACAGTTTACCACAGGGCCACCTGAGACGGCCACAGACAACAAGGCAAACGTGAACTCCATCGACTTCCGCCCCATAAGCACGAAGCCGGCGTCGAGAGCGCCGCTTTATAAGGGATGCGTCAAATAGCCCCTTTTCCGCAAAAGCTCAGCGGCCTATGTCCTCTTCAAACTCTGCAGACCCGAGTTCCTCATCACTGCGTTTTTCTTGTGGCGGGGTTTTAATTTTTCACGAAGCGTCGGCGAGTTTAACTGCAAGTCTAGGCGCCAAGGTGTAGAGACGTGGAATTAACAGACTTGCGGGGTACCGTGGGTCTATTCCAAGACCTTGTAGCACCCTAGAAAGTGGACCTAAGATTTCCACGATGCTTCTCATGCCTCGCCGGATGTCCAGCTTAAAAATTTTTGCGTAGCGCCATGCGTAGAGGCTCCGACGGGCTGTGGACAACAAAGTTATTATTCACCTATCTCCCGGTGGGTGTGGTAGTTGCTGCGTTGCTTATCGTGGTGTTGGCCGTGTTGCTTGGGAACGGGCCCGCTTTTATCGGCCGGCGGATAGAGGCGTTGCCAGTAGAGCCGACGCCGTATGCCAAGGCCGAGGACGCCGGGGCCACTATGTACAACTTGGCGCTCTTCTTCGTACTACTCGTCGTAGCTACCGCCGTCATTTACCTCTTGTTTACCAGGAGGAGACTCCTATCTCTTCTTCTCTACTTCATATGGTTCGTGTTGTCCGTCGGCGTGTTTCAATTCTACGTGATCTTGTACTACTGGGCTGGCGTAATTGATGAGGTAAACGCCGTGAGGCTTATGTGGATCTCTCTCCTCTTCGGCGGCTTCGTCGCGTTCCTCCTCCACAGAAGACGAGGAGACCTACTCCTCGGCTTCCTGGGCTCGCTTGCCGGCGTCATGTTCGTCTGGCTACTCCCTCAAGCCACCGTGGTAGCCCTCCTGTCGGCTTTACCCGTCTACGACTACGTCATGGTGCGCAGAGGCCTTCTTGGGAAGATTGTGAAGAAGGCGAAGGAGGCATCGCCGGCCGCGGCGGACAGAGGAAAGGCAGACACTCCCCTCTTCGGTTTCGTGGTTAGGCTGAAGACTCTCTCTCTAGGCGTAGGCGATTTCGTGACGTACTCCATGGCCTTGTCTTTTCTAGCTACGCGGCTTATGCAATACGGCAGAGAGGCGGCGCTGGCCGCCGTCGGCATAGGCGTCGTCTTGATATACCTCGGCCTTCTGCTCACCGTGAAGATCTTCCTCAGGAAATGGGGGTACGGTCCCGCCTTGCCCCTCCCCATGCTTCTCATATCTCCCCTGATCGTATTTGCCTGGCTTCTCTAAGTATAAATAGCCCCGGACCCTCCCCGCTGTGTTAGACACTAAAACTCTCTATGAAGAACTTAGGCAATACGAGCGGGTGAAAGACGAGGTTGTGCAGACCTCTATAAAGGCCTCGAGGCTCTCCAAGGCGGTGGTGTATTCCGTAATTAGAAAAGATTTCGACTCGGCGGAGAGGGCCCTCCGTGAGTTGGAGGAGGTGGTGACTAAGCTTAAGAAGATGTTGAACGAGTGGCCCATGTTCCACGGCAACGCTGCGACGGGCCTTCAGGAATACGTAGAGGCCCGCTCTCTATATCTCTTCGTTAAGGAGGGCCGTCTCCCCAATAAAGAGGAGCTAGGAGTCGACGTGTATACTTATCTCATGGGCGTAGCCGACGTGGCGGGGGAGCTGGGCCGCTCAGCCACGGAGGAGTTGCTTCGCAAGAACGTAGAGGCGGCTAGGCGGCTGAAAGAGGCTGTGGAGCGTCTCTACCTCGACCTCTTGGCGCTGGAGCCGCGGGATTTCGAGCTCCGTAAAAAGGTCGACTACGTAGGTTCGCAAGCCAACTGGATGTCGGAGAAGCTTTTCTACGCCACCACCTGTACACAGAGGGGAGAGGAATAGGGTTGGTTATGGATTACGTAGAGTCCCTTCTCAAGAACTTGGGCGTGTCTCCGCCTGACGTCGATGAGGTGAAGCGGCAGGTGGAGAAAATTCTCCGGGGTCTTCTGCTGATATGATTGAGCTGTCGAAGAAAATAGAGGAGGCGAGGCGGCGCTCCGAGCTTAACTACTTCCTGTATCTAAACGAGAAGGCGGCGGAGGAGGTGGAGCTTCTGCAGAGGGCCGGTAGATGTGGGAGCCTATGCGGCGTTGCGTTGGCTGTGAAGGACAACATAGAGGTGGCCGGCATGCCCATCACCAACGGCGCGCCGTATATGAGGAGGATTGCGGACAAGACGGCGGCGGTTGTCCGCAGGCTCATGGCCGAGGGCGCCGTGGTGTTAGGTAAGACAAATATGCATGAGCTGGCGCTGGGCGCAACCAACGTAAACCCACACTTCGGCCCGACTAAAAACCCCCACGACCCGACGCGTATAACAGGCGGCTCCAGCGGGGGTAGCGCGGGCGCAGTGGCGATAGGAGTGGCTGACTTGGGCGTCGGCACAGACACAGGCGGCTCTGTGAGGATACCCGCGGCGCTTTGCGGCGTCGTCGGCTATAAGCCGCCCTACGGCAAAATCCCCGTCGACGGCGTCTACCCCCTGGCGCAGAGCCTAGACCACGTGGGCTTCATGGCGAGGTCTGTTCGGGGCCTTGTGAGGATTCTGTCTGCAGTGGGCTGGGCGCCGCAGACGCTCCCAACGATCAAAAGGTTTAGATTTGCCGTGTTGATGGGGGTCGCCGAGCCGACGAGGTATGTAGAGAAGGCTTTTTGGAGAGCGGTAGAAGCTTTGGAAGGCATCGGCGGGATGAGAGATGAGGTGTTTATAGAAGCCTCTAAGTTCTCCGCGGCCAGGGCGGCAATTCTGTTGTCTGAAGCCGCCGCCAATTATTACGACTATTTGAGGAGCTCCATAAGTTACATGGGCCGGGACGTGGCCACGTTGCTCAGCGCGGGGGCCGCCCTGCCCGCCGTGGCTTACATAACTGCGAAGAAGGTCAAGGAGGAGGCCACTCAGTTTTTCAACACCCTCTTTAAGACATACGACGTAGTTGTGTCCCCTACCACAGCCACAGAGGCCGTCCCAATAGACGAGGCCGCAAATATCGCGGTGAGGCCGAAGCTCCTGGCCTACACAGAGCTCTTCAACTTGACGGGTCATCCCGCCATCTCGGTGCCTGCGCCCGTCTCGGGGCTACCTGTGGGGCTTCAAATAGCGGCAAGAGACGAAGACGTACTGCTCGCCGTGGCCTCCGCCTACGAGGAAGAGGCGCTTTGACGAAGGTACTCCATAAACCCCAATACGCTAAACCGCAGATAGAAGTCTAGGTATAGGCCGCCGACGTTCATAATCTTAGCCACGTTCTCATCCTCCTTGGCCAAGAGCCGGAGGGCGTCCTCTATCGCCAGATCTAAACGCCCACGTAACACCTCAACCCAGGTCTCCACCTGCTCTCTATGTCTTCTTAGAAGATCTACGTTGCGGGTGCAACTGTAGTGAGGATAACAGACAACCTCCACGTCAAGTCCCCTCAGCTTGTCGAGAGACTGAAGATAAAGATCAAGTCTGAAAGGAGGAGGCGTCGTAGGAATAACGACACCTAACTCGGGGATATGCACCCCGGCTCCGTCTCCCGCGAAAAGAATCTTACCATCTCTGTAGTAGTACATGACGTGATGCGGCGCATGGCCTGGAGTATGCACTGCATCAAAGGCGTCAAGCAGTCGAGCGCCGTCGGCGACGCCCACGACCTTGTCGTTGGGCAACGGACGACCGAACTTCTCCGCGAAAACCCCCAACACAGACCTGCTGGACTCGTAAAGTTTCGAGGGGTCAACTACATGTTTAGTATATCGTTCATGTACATAAGTAGGCTTCCCCAGGTGCCCAGCTGAGCCGCAGTGATCTAAATGTATATGCGTACAGAACGCCACATCTACGTCTAGCGGAGAGTAAAGAGCCGCGGGCCCAGGGTCGACCGCGACCTTAACCCCACCCACCTCGAGAATGAATACCGATATGAGAGGAACGCCTTCGAGGTAGCGAGTTACGACCTGCATATCTATTTCTTTCCCCGGATTAATATATGATATTGCATTTCAACATACTCTTCCCCGTACCCTTAGATGCGGCCTCGATGTACGTTGTAATAAGTGGATATGTCTAAAGAAGAAAGGTGCCCCGGCCGGGATTTGAACCCGGGTCACGGGCTCGAGAGGCCCGCATCCTTGACCGGGCTAGACTACCGGTTGGAGTAGCCGGCGCTGGCTACGGCTCCCCGCACATCGCCGGAGCGACTCAGATTACTGGAGAGTTTTAAAAATTTTTCCCTTACTCACCGTTGTGGAGGCGAACGTTAGCGCTGTGTTAAGACTTTATTTTTATTTTAAATTAAGATTTCAATATTCTATGAAAGCACTTCGTCTATAGAAAATTTATATAGAGATGTACATCTACTAGACAGACTCGGTGGGCGAGATAGGCTCTACGAGTTTAATAGGGTCCTAGACCCTAAGCAAGGCTGTGAGGAGCCGGAGGTGTGTCTAATGAAGATGAAGGCTTAAGGCGTTGAGAGAACAGAAGGAGGCCCCTCGAACCTCACCGGGTTTTCTCTCTGCGGCCTATAGCCTTGTCCTTTGATAATATTTAAATAGGGAGTTGTAGACTGTGTTTATGGTAGAGGCGTTCGTATTCATAAATACAGAAATCGGCGCAGAAGACGAGGTTATGGATGCCTTGATAAAGTTGCCTGAGGTTAAGGAGGCGTTAATCGTGTATGGGCCGTACGATTTAGTTGTAAAAGTCTCAACAGATACAGCTGAGAATCTAAGAAAACTAATTAGTGAGAAGATTAGAAAGTTGCCAAAGATTAAAAGCACTACCACGTTGATTATAGCTAAGTCGATTGTAAAGTAATTACTGGGCAGTAGTTTCTTCAGTCTTCTTTCCTTTTTCTAGTTCTTTAACTCCCAGCGGGATGGCGGGAGGGCCTGCATAGCCTTGCGGATACACCACCACGGCGTTAATCTGGACAATGGAGTCAGACACGGTGTCGCCTCTTACGAGTTTCTTCTTCCGCATTCCTTTCTTTGGGGGGCGGTAGCCGGGAGGTGCGTCTGCCAAGATGTACCGCTTCACCGGCCCCGGGATGCCGGGGTGCATAGGCGCGCCTTCAATGCCGCTTCCGCCGGTGATTTTAATCTTTGCGCCTTTTGGCAACTCTATAAAGTCTTTTAACACTGTGCCGTCTATCTCGTCGCCTATTCTAAGGCCGATGAAGCGTTGAGCCAATTGGTCTTTAATCTCGAACTGCCTAGCCTTGCCTGAGATGGGGTCTGAGAGTACAAGCTTGAAGGTAGGCATGGGGGCGTGGGAGCCGTGGTTTTAAAAACATTTCCTTCTTCTCCCACGTGGAGTTTGTGATCCTCCTCTGTAGGCCGTGGCGCGACTTTCAAGAGGCCACTCTCATAATTAAGGAGGGCGGCGCGTTGGTGGTGGGCCGTACTGGAGGGGGCTTCGATGAGAGATCTATAGCTGTGGAAGATGTGGCGGATTTAGTTACGCCGTATATGAGGCTGTACGACTGGTTGGGTCTTGAGGTAGGTAGGGTGTTGGGCGTCGAGTACAGAGGCGCCGCAGGCGACGTCGTGGAATGGCTTAGGGCTCACGTGTCGTTTATAGACGCGGCGGGGGCCAGGTGGGGTAGGATAATAGATGGCGTAGGGCCCTTCTCTGTACGTCGTTTCCTCAAGAGGGTATACATGCCCTACAGCGGCCACGCCTTGACGCTCACCTACGTCGCCTATCCCTTTCCAGACGCCGTTGTGGCCGCCGAGAACAAGGGTAGAACGATGGCGATAGGTAGCGTCGTGGTGGAGTGGGGCGGCGTGAGGGTGGCGTCTGCAGGTCTGCGGACATTGGCAGGCGCCTTTTTGTTGGCGCAGGCAACGCCTGAGCTACTTCCCGAGCTTAAGGAGTTGAAAAAGATTTTGGAGGAGTTTGTGACGCGTTTCGTCTCTACCTCAACGTGTCAGTGACGTCGAAGGCTAACTCGCCCCATTCCTTCGTCTTTGCCTTGATGTCCAGCTTGTGTGCGCCGGGGGAGAGCGTAGTTCCGGCTAGTAATATAGTCACCTCGTCTCGTACATTGAATTTTTGACCCACAGTTGCCAATTCAGACGCGCCTTTTTTCTGTCCTCCAGCTATTACGAAGATTTTTTCCGGCGGCACCTTCTGTCCGTCTACCGCTATCTCAAGGCCTATAACAGTCGCCGGCGCCAGCGAGTTTTTAAGTTTGAAGGTGGCGCCCTCGGGGGTATTCGTCAGGCTTCCTTGTACGTAGAGCTGTCTCAGAACTGCTGGTGGTAGCATAAGTGAAGTCTCAGATCTGCTAATATATATTATCTTAGCCAAAAATTTAAAGGAGATACAATATACATGCTTCCGTTAAGTAAACTGGAGATACTTGAAGAAGGGGGGTACCAAGTGGTTAGACGAGGGCGGGAGGTGGAGATAATATTCATAACGCCCACCATAGGAGATGCGGCGTCGGATCCGGAGCTGGGAGGCGAGAGGCGTCGGTTCGTGGTGAAGGGCGTGGTGGAGGGCGACGGAGTAAGGCTGACAGAGGCATATGTCGAAGAGCCAACTGGCGAGAGGAACAGAGTAAACATCCGCGATTTAGAGCTTTGGATCCAGTATATAAATAGCTTGTAAAAACTTATAACGTTGAGCATTATATAGAGCCCCCGGATCGGGGGCAGATGAACGGCGGACACCAAGGCGGCCCCGCCGCGATACCTGCGCTGGGAGTCTCGGGGAGTTGTAGCTATGATAGAAGGATCCCTGGCTCTGTTGAGTTGAGAAGCTTGGTGAGACGTGTTTGTTAGCCGCAGAGACCCAAAACGAATTGTGTTGATAAACAATATGAGGGGTTCCTCGATGCTTAGTCGAGCTACGGCTAAGTATTCGACCTACCGACGATGGGGTCTCTCGCCGGATTCTGAACAATGTACCGAAATCGATGAGATTACGTCTCTTCTGTAGGTGCCTAGATACAACAAGAGGTAGTTGAAACCCAGTTGGAGAGACAAGTTGCAGAATGCTACCGGTACTCAGAAGATATTCAACAAAATTTGCCGTCCTTTTACAGCGGATATGCCTTCCCTACCTTCCAGAATGCCGCGTTACATAAAGGCCTTCTAACCTTCCTCCACAACGCAAGGAAGCGTTAGATGCGCTTAAGGATTTAATACAAGGCCTAATAGGGCAGTAAGTTGCATATATACGTTGCAACTTCAGCGGGAAGAACAGGCGCCGTAGCGGTTAGCTGTTTCTAGATAACTGCGCCGTGGCGTAGTACGTGTTGAACATCGACGGGAAACTTACTTCTGGATGCGCCGGCTCGATGTCGCCTAATGTGATTTTCAAACCACGGGCGGCTTACGCAGTTGTGAGCGGTTTCGCGAGTTCCATTATCTTCTGGTAGTGGTCTTTGGCCTTTACCGCTGCGCTCGCCAGCAGAACCCCCTTAGTGCCCAGCTTCAGCGCCGCCTCCACGTCTTCCCCCGACTCTATGCCTGCACCGGTGATCACGGCCACGTCTGGGAAGTGCGTAGAGACGAGGCGCACTGTCTCCACAACCGTCTCCGGCTTGTACTTCGACACAGCTCTGCCGGTGCCTATCAGCTCCGGCGGCTCCACCGCAACGGCGTGCGGGCCCAGCGCTGCGGCGGCTAGGCTTGTCTTGGGGTCCGGGGCGCACGTCACCACGTCTAGGCCAGCCGCCTTCGCCCTAGTCACGAGCTTGGCTAGGTCGTTGAGCCTTAGGGGGGCTTCGCTGTGGTTCAGGATTACGCCGGAGGCGCCGGCAGCTTTGATGTTGTCCACGGCCACGTGTGAGGTGTATGCGCCAGGTGCCTCCACGTCGGCTCCTTGGGCGTAGACCGGGATCTCCACCGACTGCGCCACAAGCGCCAGCTCGAGGTGGTTAGGCGCCACCGCTACGTTGACGCCGAGCTCTCTTGCCACCTTTTCGGCGGCTTTCGCTATCTCCACAGCCCTACGTCCAGCGGCTTCGCCGTAGGCCTTGAAGTTTATTATTAGGATTGGTAGCCTCATGACGAACAGTAGGCCAGGTATTAAAAGGAAACGTGTTGAACCTGGTGTACCTAGGTCAACTTAAGCCCTCTTGACTAGGGCGAGAAACGCCAAGACAGCCACCACCAGTAGGTAGATAAACAGCGGGACATGTTCGACGGCGAGGCCGCCGAATCCCCCAACGGGCGACCACAACGTGCGGGACACCCTGCCGGCGTTGAAGGCCGCAACTAGGAGAAGCGCGGCGTGGACGCCGCGGCTTGGCCTCCGCATCACCAGCCAGGCAAACGCACCGTAAACCACTGCCAGCACCACGTTTTCAGCCACTAGGAGAGGGGGGAGGCCCACTAAGTTTATGCCGAGGTACCCCACCGCGAGCAACAGGAGGAGTACGGCTAGGATCTTTTCCATGGGGAGGGAAATGACCTAAAAAATTAAGTTTTTTGTAGTAGTTTCTTCAGCACGTAGGGCAGGATGCCGCCGTGTTTGATGTACTCCACCTCGGCCCATGTATATATGGCCAGCCTAGCCTTTACTTCGTCCACGCGCCCATCCTTTCTGTGTATTCTAATTGTTACTTCCTTCCCCGGCGCTAACCCCTCTGAAAGCCCCACTATGTCGAAGGTCTCCGACCCGTCTAGGTTGAGGCTGTCGACGGTGACGCCGGGGGGTAGCTGGATTGGTATTATGCCTACCATGGTGAGGTTGGATCTGTGTATCCTTTCGAAGCTTTCGGCGATGACGGCCTTGACGCCGAGGAGCTTCGGCCCCTTGGCGGCCCAGTCGCGGCTGGAGCCGGCGCCGTAGTTCTTGCCGGCCAGCACGATCACGGGGGTGCCCTCCCTCTTGTAGGCCTCTGCCGCCTCATATACGGTCATGATCTTGCCCTCGGGGAACTTTATCGTGAGTCCGCCGTCTAGGTTTCCTATCTTGTTTTTGTACCCCTTGCTTGAGAAGGTGCCTCTCACCATTACTTGCCAGTTTCCTCTCCTGGCGCCGAAGGTGTTGAACTCAGAGGGCTTGACCCCCAGCGATAGCAGGAACTGTCCGGCGGGGTTGTCGGGGGTTATATTGCCGGCAGGCGATATGTGGTCTGTGGTTATGTTGTCTCCTAATATGAGCAGAGGCCGCGCGCCGATTATGTCGCCTATCTTCACATCGCCTTCGAACAGAGGCGACGGCTGGATGTAAGTGTCGTCGGGTCTCCAGCTGTACAACAAGCCGGTGGGAGCCTCCAGGGCTTGCCACTCGGGTACGAGCTCGCCGGCCTTGCTGTACTTTTCGACGTAGATCTTGGGGTCCATCCACTCCTCCACCACGCGGTTTACCTCCTCCTGCCTCGGCCAGAGATCTTTTAGATACACCGGCCTGCCGTCTTGCGCATAGGCTAGGGGCTCCTCCTCTAGGTTTTTAGTCACAGTGCCAGCCAAGGCGTAGGCCACCACGAGCGGCGGGGAGGCGAGGTACGCGGCGCGTACGTCTGGGTGCACCCTAGCTTCGAAGTTTCTGTTGCCCGACAACACGGCCGCTGCTAGTATGTCGTGTTCCTTGATCGCCTTGGCCACCGGCTCCGGCAGGGGGCCGGAGTTGCCTATGCAGGTGGTGCAGCCGAACGCCACCACGTGGAAGCCCAGCTGGTCTAGGTACTTCTGGAGGCCGCTTCTTTCGAGAATCTCCGCGGCGGCTCTGGAGCCCGGGGCGAAGCTTGTCTTGACGTAGGGAGGCGGCTTTATGCCCAGCTCCACGGCCCTCTTGGCGAGGAGCGCCGCCGCCACGAGGAGGTAGGGGTTGCTTGTGTTTGTGCAACTGGTTATGGCTGCAATCACCACGTCGCCGTCGCCGAACTGTGTCTTTCTGCCGTCTATCTCTATCTCCACTACCTTACGCATCGTCCGTTTTTTCCTCTCCTGGAGGAAGCTGTGGAAGCTCTTCGGCACCTCCGCCAGAGTCCTCCTCTGCCAGGGCAGTGTGGGGCCTGCCACGTTGCGCTCCACGGCGGATAGGTCGAACTCAACTACTCGGCTGTACTCAGCCCCCTCTACCCCGCCGAAGACGCCTTGTAGCTCGTAATACTTTCTTACCAGGGCGATGTGATCTTCCGACCTACCTGTGGCTCTGAGGTACGACAGAGTGTTTTGATCCACGGGGAAGAGGCCGGTGGTGGAGCCGTACTCCGGCGCCATGTTGGCAATGGTGGCGCGGTCCGGCACGGAGAGCTTCTTGACCCCCTCGCCTAAGAACTCCACGAAGGCGTCAACGACGTCTACCTTGCGTAGGAACTCGGTAATTGCTAGGACTATGTCTGTGGCTGTGACGCCGGGCCGCGGTTCGCCGTAGAGGTGGACGCCGACAACTCTCGGCACCTTTATAGTGATGGGTTCGCCCAACATCGCCGCCTCTGCCTCCACGCCGCCGACGCCCCACCCCACAACGCCGAGGCCGTTTATCATCGTTGTGTGGCTGTCCATGCCGACGAGAGTTTCGAAATACGCCAAATCTCCCTCTGTCATAACAACCTTCGCCAAGTATTCCAAGTTCACTTGATGTATGATGCCGGTGCCCGGCGGAAATACCCGCAAGTTCTTAAAGGCCTGCTGAGCCCACTTGAGGAAGCGGTATCTCTCTCTATTCCGCCGTATCTCAAGCTCTAGGTTTAGCCGGAGGGCATCTCGCGACCCCCAGAAGTCTACCTGTACGGAGTGGTCAATGATCAAGTCCACTGGGACCTGGGGGTTAATTATCGAGGGGTCCTTCCCCATCTTGAAGGCTATGTCTCGCATAGTGGCTAAGTCGACAACTGCCGGCACGCCTGTGTAGTCTTGCATCACGACCCGGGAGATCTTTATGGCTATCTCCCCCTCAGGCGTCTTGGGGTTCCACCTCGCTATCCTTTCCAGATGTTCCTGAGTGATGTCTCGTCCGTCGAGGTTCCGCATTACGTTTTCGAGTAAAACTCTGACGGAGTAGGGAAGTCTGGCAATGTCGTAACCCTCTCTTTCCAAGGCCTTTAAACTGTAGAAACGATACGTCTTGTCGCCCACTGTAAACTTCTCTATGTGCATCGCCACTCCACCGCCCAAACTTAAAATAGTTTATTTAAAAGTGAAGCTTACTTCAATTCTACAACTGTCTAAATTCGCCGCTGTTATACCTCACCACCACCTCTCTTACCGCCTTGGCGCTGCCCATTGCGATTATAGACACGTCGTTTAGTTGGAAAACGGCGCCGCAGTAAGGACATTGATGTCTTTTCGTATCGAACCTGGCGCCGCTTGCCCTCCCGCATTTAGGACACACGACGGCAACGTACCTCATCAATACTTTGAATAAAGTATGCGTTTCAATTTTTTTAGAGCTTCCCCCACGTCATAGGGGCCGCAACGGTACCGCGCAAGGTTTAACGCCACGCCGCCTCTCGCCTCGGGGCCGTATTTAACCTCTGTGGCGAATAATAAGCCTCTGTACTTCACCACGGCGTAGTCTCTCCGCAGCGTGATCCTCCCAAACGTCTTAACAGAGGGGATATGTATCTCTACATACTCAGCCGGGGGGAAGACCGGGGCAATGGGCTCAATGCAGATGTCTACTCTATCCACCGGCACCTCGTAGACCACCGGCGGCGGCTTGGGGCGAGACACGGGGGCGCAGACAGAGACGTCTGCTATGAGATGACCTCCACGCCATTCAATCAACAACATGCCGAGGCCTGGCGGCTCGTCTACGGGACACAGGACGGCGCCCCACTCCTCTTCAATCAGCCTCTTCACCTCAGGAAAGACCTCCCTCAGCCAACGACTAAGAGAGATCGGCGCGGCGAGGTCAAACCGATATTTGACACGTCTCTGCAGGAGACCCTGCACATAAGCGCTCCTCATAAAAATAAACAAGTATTTTACCCTTAGCCGTTGCGAGCTCGACATAAGCCAGAACCGCCATCATACAAAGCAGGACTTCCACCTTCGTAATTAACGCCGCATCGACAACGTCTTCTTCCCAATTCGCCGGGGCCTCCTCACTCCCGGAGTCTCAGACGTTTTCTTGCAGTCTCTCTGTACACCTTGGGGCGCAGGGAAGAGCGAGGAACACGAACATACCAAAGGGCCTGGGGCATCTTTGTTGTTTTTAGTGGAAGGATCACCCTCGGCTGCTCTTCATAATGAGACGTTTGAGGGGGGTTGTTACGGCACTTCTATGTTGGCATGTCTCTTTGCCAAGTCGCTCTCGTTTTTGCCGAGTCGCTTCATAAGCTCGGCGATGATCGCGTCTAGTACCACCATAGCTGTGTCTTCAAACAACGTGCCCAGGGGGGACAGCGGCTCATGAATCCCAAGTATCTGGCGGGCAAAGTAGTCGTCCATTGACGCCAGCTTCGTCCTGCCGGGCACAAACACTACGAGATCTGCCAGGCGGCCCAGCGGCGAATCGTAATACGAAGTTACGGCGGCGACTCTAGCTTTCATTTTCTTGGCCGCCTCGGCGGCGGCAACGACTACTTGTGTAGAGCCGCTTCCTGAGATCGCCACCAATAGATCTCCCTCCTCTATCGAGGGCGTTATGGTTTCGCCGATGACATAAGACCTGGCGCCGAGGTGTCTCAATCTCATGGCAAAGGCGCGGCCCACAAGCCCGCTTCTCCCTACACCAACAACTAAAATCTTCTTATTCCCTCTGTATATCTCTTCTATTGCCTTGACAAAATTCTCGATTTCTTCAAGTTTTATACTATTTAGTGCGCTGAGTATAAAATTCGCGATTTCCAGATAGGCTTGTTTAAAGTATGTAACCATGTGACTTGAAAAATGTTAATTTAAAAATCTACTCATTGTACATAGACCTATCGCCGAAGAACACCTCTACTCTCTTGGGCTTAAGCTTAGAGACTATATAGTCAAAAGCCGCCTTGGGGTCCGTGTGGTCGCCACAGGTATATACATCTACAGTGGCAAAGCCGTGCTCAGGCCATGTGTGAATAGAGATGTGGCTTTCAGCCACCACCGCAAACACTGTGAGGCCGCCGTCTGGGCCGAACCTGTACGAGCCTATAGAGAGTAACATGGCGTTAGCCACTTTCACAGCCTCTTTCACTATGGTTATCAAAGCCGCCTCGTCTTTCAACACGTTCTGGTCACATCCATACAAATTACCATAGACATGTCTCCCAACTACTACTCTACCCACCCCCACGCCCCCCGCCATGAGTTACGCGTATTTCCGCAGTTTAAAAAGTTAACCCCCAAAAACCCCTAAACTACAGATTTGTACCTGCACATACCTCACTAGTAAAACATTTGAAAAACCCTGTAAAAATATAAAGAGAGAAAATGGTAACCTTTTGAAAAAGTTTACCACTCCTCTTCCTCCTCCCACTCCTCTTCAAACTCCTCCCAGAGTTCTTCCTCTTCTTCCCACTCTTCTTCCTCCCTATACCAAATCGGCATAGAGCCCCCGAAACGCGTGACTTTTAAATATTCTGCTCTCTGTACCTCACACAACTCATGCAACTACTTCCGCCTCTATAACCTCCGTACCTCATCCATCGGTGTGAAGTCTAGGTGTCGTCTTCGCTTCACAACTCTTTCATAACTGTCTCGGCCGCCTCATAAATCAGTCTTGTCACCACCGCTCACACATCGCCACACACCAGCCCTCATCAACATACTTCTAAGTACCTCGGTTTATTTAGTTTACCCGATGTAAGACGCCACAGTGTTGGCAAGCGACCTCAAGCGTCACTGCTCAATTCTTGGCAAATATGTTAAAAAGTTTTTGTGAGAGAAAAACCTATAAACTAGAGATTCATTCACAATAATGAAGATAACAATACTAGTGGACAACTACCTTACGCAACCTTCTTCTCTCCGCATGAGACTTCTGGGCGAGTGGGGCTTCGCCGCCTACATCCACGACTATAGAATTCTCTACGACACGGGGCTCTCCGGGGCGGTCCTCCTCAACAACATGAAGGCCCTCGGCATAAGTCCAGACGAGCCGGAGGTCCTCGTCTTCAGCCACCGCCACATAGACCACACCGGCGGCCTCAAGGCCTTTCTCTCCGCCAGGACGAGACCCGTCAAAATCGTAGCTCACGTAAACCTCTTTGCCAAAGCCTACGCCAGAGACGACAGGGGAGAGGTGGAGATAGGTGTGGACTTCACCAGGGAGCACATAGAGTCGAGGGGGCTGGCTCGTGTTGATAAGAGAGCCGTACAAAATCGCAGAAGAGGTCTGGGCCTCCGGCGAAATACCGAGGCGGTGGGGCCCCTCACACACAGGCGGCGTCTCGGACGAAGTGCCCGACGACATGGCGCTCTACGTGAAGCACCCCAGGGGCCTCGTGGCCTTGACGGGTTGCGGCCATGCCGGTGTGGAGAACATAGTGGAATATGGCCTCCAGATCGCAGTCGCAGACAGGCTGTACGCCGTAATAGGCGGCCTGCACTTCATGGGGCTTCCCGAGGCGAGGGTTAAGGAAGCCGCAGAGTACTTAAGACAGAAAAACCCCGAGCTGGTGGTGGGGACGCACTGCACCGGCATTGCAGGGGTCGCCGCGCTCCAAGCGGTCTTACCCGCTACGGCAAAGTCGGGAGGAGTTGGAGTCTCTATACATCTTTAACATCTTTTATTTATATACGTGGAGAAATTCGGGGTCGATGTATTACCTACATCCCAGTAAGGCCCTTAGGTCCAACTCGACTTGTGTGAGATATATAAAGAACCTGCTTGTGCAACACTTAGGCGGCGGCCCCCTCATCTTTGGTACAGGCGAAGAGAAAATGTTGGCGCTTTCGGGCTTCTATCCAGAGGACTGGTCTGCCGTGAATTTCCTCACGTGGATTCTGTATAGATGGAAAAAAGGCTGGTTTGATCTGCCGCCGATAGCCGCGGCGCCTGTGGTCAACGAAAGCGCCTTCGTCGGCTCTCCCTACGGCAGAGAGGGAATTGATGTGTATTTCGACTTTCTTGAACTCAAGACGCAAGTAGCCCGCGAAATCACTGCCTTCTACCACAAGACTAGGCCTAATGTGGTGGTTGTGTTCTTGGGAGGGCGCGAGTTCGAGGCGGCGGCTACTACAGATGTGGCATCTCAGACTTTGGCAGTCCGTAAGATAACGCCGTCGCCACACACGCCGGAGGGAGCCGCCACTCTAAAATACAGCCACGCGTTGGTGTTTAAGATCCCGCAATCCCCCAGGGAGTTCGCCCTGCTTAGTAGACAAGTTGCCGATTTGTTGAAAACGGCCGCCCACCTTCCGCCTGTGGAGAAGAGGCCCGTCAAGGTGCAGAAAAAGGAGCTATACCTGCTCCATGGAGGCGTAGAGGTAGAAGACGGCGTTGTGCTAGACAATGACGTGTACATGTATATATAATGCGCGTCTTCCTCGGCATCACAGGCGCCTCGGGAGTGATCTACGGCATAAAGGTCTTGGAGCTTTTGAGGAAGGCCGGCGTCGAGGTCCACCTCTCTATCTCCAAGACGGCAGAGAGGGTGATCAGGCTTGAGACAGACTACGACGTCCAGTACGTAAAGTCTCTTGCAGACTACGTCTGGCCGGAGGACGACCTTACGGCGCCGCCGGCCTCTGGCAGCTTCGGCATAGACGCAGTCGCGGTGGTGCCCTGCTCCACCAAGACCCTAGCCGCCATCGCCAACGGCATCACCATAAACCTAATCACCAGAGCCGCAGAGGTAGGCCTAAAGGAGCGGAGGAGAGTGGTATTGGTGGTCAGGGAGAGCCCCCTCTCCCTAGTCCACATAAGAAACATGGAGCTGGCCACGATGGCGGGCGCCGTGGTGATGCCTGCGGCGCCCGGCTTCTACACCAAGCCTAAATCCATCGACGAACTCGTCACAACCTTTGCAGGACGCGTCCTAGACGTGCTCGGCATTAAACACAACTTTACGCCAAGGTGGGGGCATTAAGAGACGCCGTTGCCGTCTAGGATAGCCTTGAGGAGCTTGGCGAGATGAGGCGCCTTGACTTCTAACACCTTGACAGCCGCGTATACGTCGTCGTCGGGCATTATGCCGTACCGGAGAAGGGAGACTGCGGAGACCCCTAGCAACTCCCTCACACTTGTCATTGGTATGTTCTATAGTTGCTATTAATTCGATTTGCGGTGTACCTCCCTTTAAACACCAGAGTAACGATCCACTCCCAAAATTCAGTGGGTGGATAGCATCGAGGTGTATAGCTGATGCATAAGCGGAACCGCCACAGGCACTACGGCCGTGAGAAGTACGCCGTTGGCAAATGCGTAGAGGGCAAAGGAGGAGCCGTAAAGCGCCGTGTAGAGAGGCAGGGTGTTGTCCATAGTGGTGGCGCCGCCCATGGCCAGCACTCCGAGTTTACCCAGCCTCTTGGCCAGCGGCGGAGCCAGCAGAAAGGTAAGTTGCTCCCGAAGGAAGTTGACAAGGAGGCCATATGCCCCGCCTGCGGCGTCGCCGACGCTCGCCAGATAGGGGCCTGTGAAGCTGTACCACCCCAGCCCAAAGGCGACGGCAGGCGTAATTCGGAAGAACAAGGCGAACAGAAGCCCCACTATGCCGGCGGCGAGAAGAGCCACGACAGGTGCTAGAAACATAGAGCGGTCAAGTCGTATCTCGACGTGCGCCATGTCGACGCCGGCTATGAAAAGAAGGAAAAGAAGCAGGGGGTCAATTGCCGAGGCGTAGTTAAACTCGGCGACGGCCCCCGCCGCTAGGCCCGCCGCCAGAGCCGCCGCCACGTACAACGAGATCACAGGCTTGCGGACTTCGCCGGCGGTTGCCGGCTTGTCAAAGAGAGAGCCTAGGAGGCCCGTGGCGAGGATCAGAGACAGCGAATAGAGCATTGAGATGGCCAGAAACGCGCCGACGTTACTAAGGACTACCTCAGCCGCCTCTGCCGCCACGAAAAACACCAACGTCACAACCACCGCCACGAACAAAAAAGCCGGAGGCCTCCATCTCAGGGCTCTACCCGTAAGATACCCCAAGGCGATGGCCGCCACGTACCTACCTATGCCGAAGATCTGGCTGACCAAGTCCACCACAGCCTCAAAACCCCTCTCCTATTTAGCTCTTAAGTCTCTTAAAAAACATGATAAATATACGTGAGGAGTCTCAGAGAGAGTAAATCAAAACTTTCAATGAACAAGAAAAAACGTTTCCTCAAGGCATTTGGCCTGATCTACACAGAAATTCCTTTAGAGGAACTGAAAATTTTTCTACACGTGTTTCGCCCCGTCTGTCACATGTGCGGCAGACCTGTCAGCTTCTTCAATCTGGGCTACATTAGGGTAGGCAAAGAAGTGGAGCTCACTCTATGCGTGGAATGTTTAAAAGACTATATGGAATATATAAAGAGCGGTGAAGCTGGTCGCCGCTACTGAGCGGTGACGACTAGCCAAGCTCCTCAGCCAGGGCCGTCAGAAGCTCTACTGTGTGTCTCAAGTCGTCTCTGTGTACCATCTCAACGGGGGAGTGGCTGTATTTAGTCAATATGCCGATCGCCACCGCCGGGACGCCGGCCGTGAAGAAGGCGGCCGCGTCCGTCCCGCCGCCGCCTCCCCCGATCTGAATCGGTATGCCTCTTTTCTTAGCTATCTCCAACACCTTCCTAGCCAGCTTGTTGTTGTAGGCGCCGTAGTTGTCGAAAAGCCTGAGGACGGGGCCCTGCCCCGGCTTCACATTGCCCGTGTAGTTGGGGTGGCAACAAGCCATGGTGTCGACTACAATTACGCTTTTTCCCTCTAGGCTCCTCGCGAGGGCGCGGGCGCCGAGGAGCCCCACCTCCTCTTGGACCGTCCAGACGTAGGTAGCGGCGGAGCCCCTCTTGTACGTCTCAACCAACGCCCAGCAACCGGCGCGGTCGTCCAGCGCCGTGGCTGAGATGAATTTCCCAACTTCAGCGTACCTCCTGGAGAATGCGACAGGCGTCATGGGGCCCACGCCCATCGCCTCTGCCTCTTCCCTACTAGCCGCCCCTATGTCTATGTAAAGATCTTGCCAAGTTACCTGTTGCTGTTGCTGGAAGTGGGGAGGCGCGACGCCTATGACGCCCTCAACCCTAAACCCGTCGCCGTAGATCACCACAGAGCTACCTGGGAGTATTCTGTCGTCTACGCCGCCGACTTTTCTAAACTTTAATCTGCCGTCCTCCTCTATCGAGGTCACCAACAGGCCAACCTCGTCCATATGCGCCACGAAAGCCACCTTAGACCTTCCGCGTAGCACCACGTTGCCGAACTCGTCTACCTCAGCCCCGCCCACAGCAGACAGAATTCTCTGCCGCACCTCGTCCTCAAAGCCGGACACCCCAAGCGCCTTTGTCAAAGCCTCAAGTTCCATAGGTAGGACAAAATCTGTATTTTAATTTCCCACGTCTCAGATACCCATGCCATACCACATCTGGGCCAAGCAGGGAGACGTGGCGCCCGTCGTCATCGGCGTAGGAGACCCAGCGAGGGCGAGGCTCTTCGCCTCTCTCATGGAAGAGGCGGTGTTGGTCAACGAAAACAGATACCCGGTCTACACAGGCCGCGTCGCCGGTAGGCGCATATCCGTGGTGGCGCACGGCATAGGGGGGCCCTCAGCCGCCATAGCGCTGGAGGAGCTGAAAATGTTAGGCATGGAGACCTTTGTCCGGATAGGCACCGCCGGCTCCTTCGGCGAGTTGAAGATAGGCGACGTGCTGGTGGCCGCCGCCGCGGCCGCGCCGGCCGGAGGAGTCCTCGGCGCCTATTTCCCCGGCTACAACCCCCCGCTCTCCGCAGACCCCCTAATCACGCTGAAGCTCGCCGAGGCGCTGAAGGCGTCGGTGGGCTACGTCGTCTCCAGCGACGCCTTCTACGCAGAAGACCCAAACTTCGTCGACTTCTGGCGCCGCCGAGGCGCTCTAGCTGTGGAGATGGAGTGCGCCACCGCCATGGCTCTGGGGTGGCTGAGAGGCTTCAGGACAGGTTGCGTCCTCGTCATATCGAACGTAGTCGGCAGACACGAGGCTGTGGACCTCCGGCTAAAGTTCGTCGAGGTCTTTAAGAAGGTGGTTGAGGCACTCTAGCCGAGTACGCCCAGCAGATCCGGAAAGGAGCCCCACACGTGCACAGTTGCCTAAACCCTCACGCAAAGGATATAAGCGGTGGCATATGTGGGAGATGGTGCAAATAGAGGAAGTCGAAGCCGACGCCTTACCTTCTCGGATTTGCGACTGCAATGGCTATATGCGTTAAGTTGGGCTACGACAGAGGGGTTCCGTAGTCTAATACCAGCGGTTTTGCTGACGTTCAACCCGTTAGCGGTCCTCGCTGCGGCTTCCTCTATATGCCCTTTTTCGTCGTCCTCTGGTGTCTAGGGCGGGAGTCGTTTTCGGCCGTGGTGCTTCTGATGGCTGTGTTTACAGTTGTGAATCTGTGCGAGATGAGACGGGCCCAAGCGGCGGCCTAGGGCTCATCGCGGCCAGCCGACCTGCTCGTAGACTGTGCGTTTTTTGAGGTAGTCCTCGGCCTTACCTATCTCTCTTGCGGGAACCCCTGCGACGACTACGCCGGGGGGTACGTCTTTAGTGACGACGGCCCCCGCCGCCACCACGGCGCCTTCGCCGACTTCTATGCCGGCTACTAAGGTGGCGTTTGCCCCTATCACAGCGCCTCTTCTGATGACCACCGGCGTCAGCCGCCTGCTTGGGGGGTATCTGTCGTTGGTTATGACTGCGTTGGGTCCTATGAAGACGTCTTCTTCGATGACCGTGCCGTTGGGGATATATACCATGGACTGTATCCAGGCGCGGTCGCCGATCTTCACTTCCCGCTCTATAATGGCTTGCGTTCCGATCCGCACCCCGCGGCCGATCTTAGTAAGCTCTCTCACCAACACCCCGTGGCCGAACTCGGTCCCGTCGCCGATCTCCACGTCTTCGTAGATCACCACGCCGCTTCTGATGATAACAGAGTCGCCTATCCTAGCGCCGTTGCTCACCTCGTCCGGCGAGGAGAAGCCTTGGAGGATCTTGCCGCGGACGGGATAGCCCAACACGGCGGCGTCGACGTAGCTGTTCCGCCCCACCACGGTGGGGCCGTAGATGTAGGCATCTGGCGAGATGTACCTCGCCAACACCCTAGCCTTAGGCGAGACGAAGCCCACGGCGTCTTGTTGGCAGAAGTATTTAAATTACGCGGGGCTGGGCGGCATATGGCAGATGAGTTTGGGTACCCGGAGTACGTGGTTGAGATCCTCAACGAGTTGAAAGAGTTGCGGCAGGAGGTGGCTAGGCTACAGCGCGACGTCGCCGACCTCGCCAAGAGGCTTGCAGAGCCGCAGAGGCAGATGTCGGACTCCGAAGCCGTCCTAGCCTCTCTACGGGAGGCTGTGGAGAAGTTAAACGCCGCGGCTTCTGCGGTGGTGGAGAACGCAAGCTTGATCCGCGCCGCCGTCGCCGAGGATAGACAAAGACGTGACGACACGTGTCTAGCTGTTTTGGAGCGGCTTATGGCTCTTCAAGAGACACTTAACAAACTTTACGTTAAATAAATATACTGAGGCGTATCAACTACTATGTTTAGGCGCGAGGATGCCGGCAAGAAGATAGATGAGGTCTTGGCTAAGATATCCACAGACGTCTCTGCAGTTTCTGCCAGAATAGAAGAGGTTAGAAACGAGGTGATAGCTGAAGTCAAGGCCAATTCTCTCGACGTCAAAAAGTCTGTGGAGGGCCTCGCCTCTCTCCTCAGCAGGATATCCAAAGACCTGGTGGAAGGGACCACCCAGCTCAATAGGTCAATCGCCCAGCTAAACGCCTCAGCCGAGAAGCTTGCGGAGCTCTCTGCGGTGGCTGAGCGGCTCTCGTCCTCCGCCAAGGCTGTGACAGACGCCACTAATCAGTTCATCTCTGTGGCCGAGAAGCTAGACGCCGTGGCGGCCAAGGTGGAGAGCCTCGCAGAGCAGCTAAACGCCATAAAGACGCAGAGCGAACAGATAAGGACGGTGGCGTCGGCCATGTTGGAGATGATGAAAGACTTCGGCGCCAAGATGCAGGATTATGAAGCCAAGATTAGACAATTCGCCTACAAAGAGGCGGAACTCAAGACCAGAGACGAGGCGTTGAGAAAGAGAGAAGGCGAATTAGCCCTCCTGCTGGAGAACGTGAGGAAGATGGCGGAGCTCTCCGACCCCGCTAAATCAGCCTTTGAGGAAACTAAGAAATCTCTGGCGCTCCTCGCCTCTAGGTTGCAGGAACTTGCGCAGAGAGAAGAAGAGCTTAGACGACTCCGCGAAGAGCTCCTCAGGAAGGAGTTCGACCTAAAGAAGATGGAGCAGGAGCTCGCCGTGAGGCAGAGACAACTTGCCGAGCAGGAGGAGCGGGCTAAGGCTCTCCTGGCGCAGGCGGCTGAGGTGGAGAAGAAGCTGGCGGAGCTGGCGCAGAAGGAGAGAGAACTCGCCGAAGTCAAGGCTGAGCTCGACAAGAAAAGACAAGAGCTGGAGGAGCTGGTGGCGAAGTATAAGATGTTCGAGAACGCAGTGGCGAAGAAGGAGGAGGAGTTGAAGAGACTCGAGGAGGCCGTGAGGGCGAAGGAGACGGAGCTCCTCGACAACCTCGGCCGCTTCGCCAAGAGGCTAATTGAAGAGGAGCAACGCCTCAACGAGTGGGAGAGACGCCTGCTGGAGCAGGAGAGGGAGACATTGGCGTTCTACCGTAGCCTCCTCCTGAGAGAAGCTATGCTCAGCCAACTCAAGGCGCAGCTCGAGGAGTGTAGAAGCAAGTTAGGGGAGAAACGGGAACAGGGCCTTTAAGAAGCCGTAGCCCAACACCCCTGCGGCCATGAGGAAGGCGATTACGAGTAGCGCCTGGAACATCCTCAGTTCAGCTCTTTCCTTCTCTTCTGTGGTTATGTCCAGCGCCGCCGAGACGTCCTTTAGCGCAAATCTAAACAAGACCACGGCTATGACGAGAAACACAAGATCCAGCGCCGCCGACGTCATGTGTTCAGCCCCCATCAACAACAAGCCGAGGGTCAAAACGCCTATGAGGTAGAGGATAGCGTAGAGAGTCCACTTCACGGCGGTTGTATCGTAGCTCTATTTAAGAGTTGCCACGTAAACACTGGTTAACCTCCGGCGGCCTTAGCCACATGATCGGTCTTCTGCTGATCAACTCCACAACGGCAGCCGTGCTCCACAATCCCCTTCGTCTACACCACGCCGCTTCTGATGATAACAGAGTCGCCTATCCTAGCGCCGTTGCTCACCTCGTCCGGCGAGGAGAAGCCTTGGAGGATCTTGACGCGGACGGGATAGCCCAACACGGCGGCGTCAGCGTGCTTAGTCGAGACGACACTTACGGCAAGTTTGTACTTACTCATAAGACGTCCTGCCCAGGCCTCGGGGTGCTCTGGGCCCTTGCCGTAGGTGTCGTCTTATTTTAGCTGATGGGGTTTTTGGCAAGATGGCCCGTTTGGTACATGTACGTCTTGACTCGGAGATTTTCTTCTCTGCCTCTGGAAAAAGGCTGTATTGAGCTTGCGGGAGGCGTGCTTACGTTTTCTGAAAGATGCCAAGGCCGCTACTTGGTGGCTAAGCGCGGCGTATATCCCTCCTCCAAGCCCGTAAAGGCTGTGGAAGAGTTATACATCGCCGAGGGCCCGCCACTCCGCGTAGATCTGGTCGCCGGAAAGGCTGAAGAGAGCCTACGTCTATTTCAGAACTTTGTAAAGGCTGGGCTTTGGCGGGAGTTGGCGTCTTCTTTCTATGCCGCGGTGTCTTCCTATGCCGCAAGATGCCACTACTGCACAGCAGTGGTAGATGTGGCGTTGAAAAAGCCGATAGCGCTTAAAAACATTATCTCAAAACCTCCGTGGGGCGTGGGGGTGTCTGCGGAGGAGAGACGCGGCGTATATCACATAGAGGTGGTGTCTATCCCAGGCCACTCGCAACGTTTCAAGGAGGTTGTTGTCGAGATTTTTCACGTTGCAGATGCGATAAAAACTGTGAAGTTTGGCGCCGTTGCGGAACCCCCGCTTACGCTTTACCTAGGTCAATCCAGCAGCCGCGGCGATGGCTCTACGAAGTTTATCTCGCAACCGTTTAGAAAATACGAAGACGTGCTTCACGTAAGTACACGTCTGCTGATAAAGCAGTTGAGCTGATAAAGCCTCACCTACAACGACGTAGCATGTGCGCTTCAAAAACAGCCCCACTTCAAGACGGCTGGCAAGCTCCCACAGTACGTCTGCCACTTGTTGCTTGATGCACCCACCCACGTCTTCACGCCTCCCACATCCTGCCGTCTTTAGAAAACACCCACGCACCTCTGCGGTCAGCACCCCCTCGTATGGGCATCCTCTGTACGCCACATACTCGGCGGCTCGTATATGCTGAAGAACGCCTAATTTCTGCGACAGGTCGAAAACTATGGCCTTGCCTTTCTAGCCGTCGTCATATCCACCTCTAAGGCCTCATCTCGATTAGGCGTACGTCCTTCTCGTGCCGCCTTGCAAGTCCTTCCTCAACGAGATGCATCGTGAGTCTCCGCACGGCCGTTCCTCACATGTCGCGGGCACAGACACAACGGCCCCGCGTCGCTGGAGATGTCAAAAGCCGTCAACTACAATGCCTATCTGTTCCAATTCCGCTCGGCGGATGTAAGTAGCGCTGAGCTTGCGGCCCGGCTACTGAGGCTTACAGGCGTCGGCGCCGAGGTGAGGAAGGTGGGCGATGGAGGCGTGTGGCGCGTCGTAGCCACCACCGACAGGCTGGCGGCCGGCCGCAAAGAGCTCAGAGGCGCCGTCGCCGAGTTTGCAGATGCCATAGAGAAGTGGCCGAAGGGGCCTGCTGTGCCGATGCGCACGGGTGTCTCCAATTTAAGTTGCCGCGTAAACGCTGGTTATTTAACCTCCGGCGGCCTTAGCCATATGTTTGGTCTTCTGCTTCTGCTGATCAACGCCACAGCGGTAGCCGTGCCCATATCCACAATTCCCTTCGTCTACACCACGCCGCTTGGGGGATGCGTCAACTTCTCCGCCTACCTAGACCCGCTCTCTCCTTGGGGCATTGCGTCGGTGTATGCGGTGGGGGGAGACGGCGCGTTGACGCAGCCCACGTTAGACAAATACCCCACGCCTAAGTACGTGCGGGGTTATGTATGTGGAGACTTTCTCTCAATAAAGATAGACAGATGGAGAAGCGTGGGGCCTCTCGTGCCTATCACTATAAGAGGCGAGGACTCCGCCTACCTCTACGTCGGCGTGCCGTACGAGGTCAACGGGACCGCCATTGTGAAGGTGAAGTCATTTACGCGGCCTCTGGTAACTGGCCAATTTGTCTACAGGGTGGCCTCTGCCGAGTCGTTTGGCGTATACGCAGAGGAGTACGTAGTCTACGGCGTGGCTCAGATATCGGGATACGGCATCGCCAACATCACATACATAAGTCTCAGCGGCGATAGGCCAGACTACTACGTATACGTGCCGACAAGAGGCGTAAAGGTGGAGGGCGTCAAGTCCTGGACGCCGGATTTCCACCTACTTTTCGCGCCGAATCAGACAGAGGTCGTGGGAAAACCTCGCATAGTGGTGGAGCAAATCTCCGTGCCTGTGGTCGGCGAGTGCTCGGGGAGAGCTGCCGTAGTAAACCCATTGGAGAGGCCGCTGAGAATATACGTTAAGCTAGATACAGGCGAAGAGTACACTCTCTCCTCCTACTACCTGCCAGTGAACATAACCACCTGGAGGTTCCGCGGGGCTGTCGCCAAAACAGTCGACGGCCAGAGCCTCCCGGTGTACGCCGTCTCCACAGACGACGGGTCGCAGGTGGGCATGTGCGTAGTGGAGGGGACTACCTACTACGTCTACGTAAAGACGAACGAAACCGTCTACAGATACCCGGCCCAGGTGTCCGACGGCTTCGTCGAGGCGTATACAGACCTAGTAATGCCTAAGGCGGCTCTCCCAGGTTTCAACGTTACAGTGGAGCCTGAGGTGGTCAAGATGGGGTCTAACGTCACCGTGAGGATCTACTACAACGGCACGTTAGTGGCTGAGTACATAAGGAGGGCGTCTCCTACACTCATCATCAACGCCTCCTCATTTTTCCAAGAGGTCAAGGTAGTAGATGTACTAGGCACGCCACTTTCGCGGTTTGCGATATACGTGGGAGGCCTTAAATTCTACGGCGTCGACGGAGTCGCCCGCGTCATCCCGGTGGACACAAACGCCGCCGTTGAGGTAAACGGCGTAAGATACCTCGTCCAGTTGCAACCAGAGATAAAAATACCGACTCTCACCAAGGAAAGTTTCCTCAAAATCGCGGCGGCGGCAACTGTGGTCGGCGCCGCCGCCGCCTTCGGCCTCAGAAAGAAAGAAAAAACGGTGGAGAAAGGCGGAAGAGACCTCGTGGAGGTCTAACTTTTTAAAACACAGCACAGATTTTCTCGTGATGACGGGATTCTACCTGAGAGGTGATAGAGCCTTCGAATACTGACGTTTACGCTTTGCGGGACGCAGAGCTTATGCGACGGCTCTCAGACGGGGGATTTAGAGGTCTGACAAAACTTTTTTAAGGCAAATGGGTCTGTTTTTCAATGTTGCTCCAAGCTACTGGCTACGACCCCATATGGTATCTATTGTCAGTATTCATATGGTTTGCGCTGATCTTCATGTTGCAGGATCTACAGATGTGGCGTTATCTAAGTCAAGTAAGCGGCTTCCTCACATACCTAGGCCAGCTTCTCAACACCGCTTCTGCCAACGTGCTTTCTGCCCTTGAGAAGACCAAGAGACGGGAGGTCTCGAGATCTGAGCTGGAGTCCACGTTGAAGAAGATGGTGGATTTCGCAGTGATTGAGCCCACCGCGTTGGATCCCAGCGGGATTGTGCCGAAGTATAAACACATCCTCAACACATATGTGGAGACCTACGAGCACGAGATCGGCAGGATTGTGAACGACGGCATTACTGTAAAAAACATGGCAACTGCGGTGGAGGCGCTTAGGTACATGAACTTCATATATAAAGTCGTTGACCACTACTACAGAACCGCCAGAAAATACAAGGCCTTCTACCTAGTAATTCAACTCACCATGCTACTACCGCTGTTGAAAGAGCTCACGGACACTGTGAACGAGGCGGTGAGCTCCTTTATCAAAGGCGTCCCCATAGGCGACAGCGCTGGGCCTCTTGTGGCTTATAACGTGTTAAGCCGATGTGGGACGCTCACGTACTACTCTGCAGTGAAAGACACCGTGGTGGCTGAGTGCGACTACCAGGGGAGGAGGCTATATGTAATAAAGGCGGAGGGTCCCGGCAGCACCGTGGGAAGGCTGGACGAGGCTGTGGAATACGTGTTTAACAAGCTCAACGCCAAACCCAAGTATATAGTCACGGTAGACGCAGCTCTGAGGCTCGAAGGCGAGAAGACGGGAGAGGTGGCTGAAGGAATTGGAGTAGCCATGGGCGGAGTTGGGGTTGAGAAGTTCAACATAGAGAGCTACGCCACGAAATACGGCGTACCTCTATACGCCTTCCTCATCAAGATGCGTCAGTCCGAGGCCCTGACCACAATGACTAACGACATATACAACGCTGTACAGCACACCACCAAGAGAGTATTCGACTTCATAACCACCAACGTCCAGCCCGGCGAGTCGGTCCTCCTCATCGGCGTAGGCAATACAGTAGGTGTGGGTCAGCCCCCCGCCGGAGCTTGAGAGTTATCTTTTTAAAAGTCGGTGTGGTGTGTAGCTGTGAGGCTTAGGGCTCCGTTTCTCAGGATAGTTCTGCGGAACGCCTATATGGAGCTTGAGCTTGAAGACATCGTGGTCTTCGCTGAGGTCAAGAGAAGAGGGCTCTACGCTGAGATATATATGGGCGACATGGGATATATATACGAGAAGGGAGGTTGGCACGCATACGACGGCGAGGGGAAGCCTAGGTTGATAACCCCCCAGGATGCAGAGAGGCTTAGAAAACTGGCGAAGAAGCTAGCCACCTTGCCTAAATACCGCGTGTTGGAGCAACTCGTAAAGGCGCTCTCCACAGCCGAGGCGGAGGTCAAGGCGTAGTACGCTCATATTACCTGCAAATGACCTTTATTAACGTGGAACATCTAAGTCTCATGCCGAGGAGCAAGAGCCAGGACAAGATGTCCTTAATCTCCGTCCACGTGCCGAAAAAGATGCTTGAAGAACTCGACGAGCTTGTGAGACGCGGGATATTTCCCAACAGAAGCGAGGCCATAAGAGCCGCGTTACGCGACCTCTTATACAAAGAAGTTTTCAAAGCCAAGGTGCCCAGAGAAGAGGAGAAAGAGGAGGAGCTACCTATTTCTCTATTAAAGGGCAGATAGGTCCACAATCTCTTAGATTTTCTACCCCACTCCACACGCCCGTTTTATATATTAACAGATCTTTCCAAAGTGCCATGATAATTGTGCCGCCCCTGATGTATGAGGTCTTGAGACGAGCCCAGGATTTCGTCTCGCTCGACGACATTGCACGAGAGCTAGGCTACCAGCCAGAAAGTCTGATGAGGTACATCGAGGAGGGCAGAGCAAGGGGGCTGATTCAGGTGGAGAGAAGAACTGTCGAGAGGTATGAACTCACCGAGGAGGGGCGGCGCAGAGCCGCCGAGGGCCTCCCCGAGCTTAAACTCCTCAGAGGCGCCACATGCGCCGAGGGGAGATGCGTCGTGGACCTCACACAGCCCGAGGCCGACATAGCCCTAGCAAACTTGGCTAAGTTGGGAGTAAGGCCGAGGGGTCGAGTTCTGGAGCTAGACGAGGAGACCTACAGGCGGATACTCGCCGCAGTAGAGGAAAAACAGAAGTTTCTCAATGCGTTAGACGCCGCCCCGCGGGAGGTCCTCCAGGAGTTTCTCAAGAGAAAGCTCGTGAGGAAGACAGAGCGGACGCTTATTTATGTAAAAGCCGCAGTGCCCCTAGCCGCGGTCCAGCCGGCGGAGGTCAAGACAGCGCTGACAAGCGAAGACATAGCCACCGGCAGATGGCGGAGCTACTTCCTGAAGCCCTTCGACCTAAGCGTAGAGCCTCCCGAGCACCCCGCGCCGGTGCCTCACTTCTTCAACGAATTTCTAGACTACGTAAGAGAAGTCATGGTGGGACTCGGCTTCGAAGAAGTGAGAGGCC